>TARA_Y200000002_G_scaffold227602_1_pt1 | contig 12597 bp, 15 predicted proteins | sample TARA_Y200000002 | Tara Oceans TARA_Y200000002 (sample SAMEA2619388) | marine metagenome | biome: marine biome (ENVO:00000447); feature: surface water layer (ENVO:00002042); material: "saline water (ENVO:00002010), including plankton (ENVO:xxxxxxxx)" | depth 5 m | reverse complement strand
CACTACGGTGGGGCGATCGGTATTTTCATTTTTGTTATAGGGATATTAGTGTTCCTATCATATAATGAGATACCGAGTGTTAATAAAGACGTAATTGTATCTATTATAGGTATGATTGTAGGTTCTTTATCTGTTGTAATTATGACTGTTATAGGTCGTAATCCAGATGAAGTAAACGAACTTAAAAAAACGAACGAGGGACTAAGCTCTAAAGTAGAACACCTTGTTACACAAAAAGACGAGTTAGAAAAAATGCTTATCAAGATTCAAACAAATATGATTGATCAGCTAACTCTCCTAGGCGCAAATGCATTTGATACTATTTATAGTAAAAATAAGAAATGTACTTGTGGCGAAAACAATTGTAAATGCAAAGGCGAATAACATAAAACAATAAACATGACTAAAATAACTAAAAGCAACGTTGATGCCGCTATGCGAGATGACGCTGCACATATAGATTATCTAAAGCGAGATGTACTTGATGACCAAAAATATGGTGGTAAGTATAAAGATGAAGATCAAACCGCTGACGAAAAGCATATTTCTAAACTAGCCGGAGATATTAAGCACGATGTACACGATAAAAGTTTCTTATCTAAACATTGGTCACATAATAGAGCATTCTCTCATGAAAGCCCATTACACATGCATGGTGGTGTTGGACCAGCAGGCACAGCAATGGGCCATATGTATGGAGGAGAATCTGTTGAAATGAAAGAGCAAGGTGGAAGCCCACTTTCTTATGACCCATTACTTAGTACTGAAAGTAGTGATGGTGATGCAACTGGCTATCATCCAGACGCAAATATGAGCGATAAGTATCCAAGGAGAAAAACAACCGATCCAAGAAGTAAAACTTATCAAGCAAATAGTAAAAAATAAAAGCCAAGGATAAAAATCTGAACAGTTACGTAGACTAAACATACAAAAAACTGTGATGACGATTACGTCCCTCTGGCAACACTATTAATAATAAACTAAACAATATGGCTGACGTATTAAAAAAACTTAAAGCTTTATATAACCCTGTTAATAGAGCAGCAAGAAAAGATAAAAGAGCTAAAAAACTCGAAGATAAAGCTGAGGATATAGCATATAAACATTCTGGAAGCTATGACACTTATCATTCAATTGATGATGGTGCTGTAGACGAAAAAATAAAAGCTAAGTTAGATAAAGCCTCAAGCTTAAAAAAGAGAGCAGCTGAACTTAGGAAAAAGTCGGATGATAAAGATTGGACCGATGAAGCCTTACATGGCGAAGGAGGATATAAATTAAAGGATGAAAAATCACCTATACCTTATACAGCTCCTGTAGATTCTTTTGCTGTTGTAGAAGAAGAAGATAGTGCTCCTCTTGCTTATAGGATGAATGGAGCTAAATTTAAAGAGATGAGTCCTAATCAAGCTTTTTCATCTAAAGATTTTCATTTAGTTCAAAAGCTACAGAACAATTATAAAATGCCTTCAGAGGGTAGTTTTAAAACTAATGCACAAAACGTATATTCAAGTTTTGATACTCCTTTAGAATATAGAGGTATGAATCCTGCTTATCAAAGAGATTCTGGCCCAACAAGAGGAAAATATGCATTAGCTGGAGCAGATAGAATAGCACAGCAAAATAAACAGGGATTATCAAATGCTTTAGCAATAGCAGGTTTTGGTATGGATGCTGTGAAAACAGGTATTGAACTCGCTCAAAAAAAAGAAGGCGACGGCCAATAGAATACAATATAATTTAATTTAATTTAATTTAATTTAATGGCACAATTTGGTGGGCCGAAGCTTGTTAAAGCATTACATTTTGATAATAGTGCTAAAGCAAAGCTAACAACCGGCATAAATAAAATTGCAAATGCTGTAGGGTCAACACTGGGGCCTAGCGGTAGAACAGTAGTAATTGAAGATGATTTTGGTAATCCTCATGTAACTAAAGATGGAGTTACTGTTGCAAATTCAATTATGTTAAAAAACCCAGTAGAAAATTTAGGTGTTGCTATGATGAAACAAGCAGCACAACAAACAGCAAATATAGCAGGAGATGGGACAACAACATCTATTGTTTTAGCTCAAGCTATAATTGATTGTTACAAAAGAAAAGATGGAGAATCATTTTCCTTTAGAGATATAAAGTCTGGTATAGAAAAATATAAAAATTTAATTATACAAGAGCTTGAATCAAAAGCGGTAAAAATAGATAATTCCCGTTTAGATGATGTATCTACTATCTCAGCTAATAATGATCCAGTACTGGGTAAATTAATAGCGGATGCTTTTAGAAAAGCGGGAGATAACGGTATAGTTGCTATGGAAACGTCACCTAGTAGCGAGACGTACATAGATACTGTAGAAGGAACAAAATTAAATTCTACTTATAAAAGCCATCATTTTTATAGTAACAAAGAAAAAGAACTTTCTGAATTAGATAAACCCCTTGTATTTATAAGTGCAACGGATATACCTAATGTAAGAAAAATTCAGGACATCCTGGAGTTTGCTATTAAGTCTAATCGTAGTATACTCCTTATTGCTCCCCTTGAGTCGCAACCGTTAACAGCTTTAGCGATGAATATGGTTAAGGGCAATATTAAGGTCAATGTAATAGATCCGCCCAGCTTTGGACTTAAGCGAAAGGATATTTTAGAAGATCTAGCATTGCTTGTCGGGGCCAAAGTCTTTGACGAAAGCCTTGGTGATTCAATCGATTCAATCGCCCCTGACCTGTTAGGAGAAGCAGATAAAGCTATCTCCGATAAAGACGGAACTGTGCTCGTCATAAAAGAAAAATCAAAAGAAGCACAAGAACGCATTAAATATTTAAAAACTGCTCTTGAAAAAGAAAATCATCATGTGTTAGTTAAACACTTAAATGATAGACTAGCTCTTCTATGCGGTGGCGTATCTATAATATATGTAGGTGCTGACACAGATGTAGAATTAAAAGAGAAACAAGACAGAGTAGATGATGCTATACATGCAGTAAAGGCAGCCCGCAAAGAAGGTATATTACCCGGGGGTGGTTCGTCTTTAGCATACGCCGCCACAATTGATTGGAAATTAGATCTAAACGGTGGGGAATTAGCAGGTATAGAAATCTTAGAAGAGGCTCTAAGTGCACCATTTACCAAAATACTAATAAATGCGGGTTTAAATCCTAAAGACTACTCTTTAAAAAAGTGGGGAGAAGGGGTTGATGTAACTTGTGGAGATCGAAAAAATATGATTAAACAAGGAATAATTGATCCACTGCTTGTAACTAAAAGTGCGCTTAATAATGCCATTTCTGTTGCAACTACTATATTGTCTACTGATTGTGTAATTTCAAATGTTAGAGAAGAATGAAAGCAATAGGTAATTATATAATAGTAAAGGAACTCCATGAGACTCTAACTAAAACAAAAGGTGGTTTAGAACTTACTGAAAAGTTAAAAGAAGATATAAGATATAGAAAAGGTAAAATTATATCTTCAGGTCCAGATATTTTAAATAAAGATCAAAAAATATTATTTGATCGAGTTGCTGGATTCCCAGTAGAGTTTGATGATAACTTATATAAGGTAATTAACATAAGAGATGTTATTGCAGTTATATAATGGAACGGTCAGATTTTGCGGAAAGGGGTGAACTAAAGGTAGATTTTTTAAAGTATTATAGATTAGTATCTCGTTGGGCTACTAAAAATAATAATTTAAATGTTGCGGATTTAGAACTTTTATTTTATTTAGATCCTATCTTTTATTTTACTATTAAGGATTTTAAAGATGGAACATTGTTTTATTCATGGGATAAGGAACGTTTTTATAGACTTCAAAGAGATGGCTGGATTGATAAAGTACATAAAGGTATTGGTAGACATGGTGATCATAATAAATATAAAGTAAGTCAAAAAGGTAAATTACTTATTAATAAAATCTATCGTATTTTAATAGGTGAAGAAGATATACCCTCTTCTGCTAAAAGAAATTCGATAATGAAACGAAAAAGTTATATAGATAAAGTATATAGCCAAGCTATAAAAAAATTTAACAATCAAAAATTATAAAAAATGGCAATTAGAACTATAACAACAACTGTTGATCCTCTCAATGGACAAACTATTAATACTATAAATGGATTATTAGTTGCAGATAAAATTATAGCAACAGTACTTAGAAAGAATATGTGTGTGGGTGCATTTAAATACACTGATCAAACATTTTCATTAAGTGTTCCAGATGGAAGTCAAAATAGTTATACTATTCCAAATACTGGAGCAGCTGGGCTTCCCCCGGCGGATACTACATTATTACCTGGAACAGTAACCATGGTGGCTAATGGTACCACATGGTATGAAGGAGTAGATTTTACAATCGGCGGTACAGGTAATAGAGTACTTACTTTTACTAGTGCTTATACTGGAACTGGTAAAGTAACAACAATAACATTTGATTATTATGATTCAAATGCATCTAATCTATCTTATGATACTAAAGTATTTCCAGATAATTGTAGAGCCGTAGCCAATTTAGACGGGTATGACATTATCTTATGGAATAATGGATTAATGTCACAGGAAGTAAAAGCTGGTGTTGATGCTGGAACCGTAAATGCAGTTGTAGAAGCATTAATAGTAGAATAATATAAAACAATAAAAAAATGGGAAAAACTGGAATTAAACTCAAAATGGTAGAGACTATACCTGGAGTTACTATAAAACAAGAAAAAGTAAAAAATCCTAATCAATCTATGCCTATTACAGCTAAAGTTAAAATGGGCTCAGGTGGATCTAAATTAAAAAACTAAAATGGCAAAAATCAGTACATATACAATAGACTCTACTATAGAAGGAGATGACAAACTCTTAGGTACTGACTCAGCATCCACCTCTGCATTAGCAACAAGAAATTATACAATTGATAGCCTTAAGGCTTATATTAATGGCCAGACAGCTGCTAATATTACAGATACAATACCTTTAGGATTTTTTCTTTCTGTTAATAGAGAAGGTACAGCCTATGAGAGAGCTTTAGTTAGAACTTTAGCTGGATCAGTTAATAATAATGTAGTACTTAAAAGTGCAACAGTTAATACAGGTTGTGATGTATATTTAAATGTACTAGGATCAGGTCAAGTATTTTTAATAATAAGAGATTATAATAATGGGCAATTTGCTGTAGATTATGATTTACAAGATTTTGCCACAAATTCAGCGACATGGTCTGGAGTAATTGGAGGAGTTAATCACTCTGGAACAGTTACTGCATTTAATGCGCCAGACTTTTCAAATTCAAGTCCTGCGGCAAATGCTACACAATATGTGACAGCAGGAAGTGATAAGTATACCGATTGGATGTTTAATGTAACTTTAGATGCAGGTCAAAGTTATACAGGTGGTCAAGTAGCTTTTACAGAATTTACTTTTCTAACAGGAGCTCAACAAATATCAACTCAAGCAATTGGTAGTTTAAAAGTAACAAGAAATTTAGATGTTCCCGATGGTAACGTAATTGTTGGAACTTCTTCGCCAACTAACGACCCTAGATCATTAACAGTTTATGGCCCTATTGAAGTAGGAGTAGCTGAAAGTACTATTAATTTTGGAGATAGTAGTAACAATGTTAAAATGTCTACAGATGGATCAAATTTAACTGTTACAAGTACAGGAACTGGTACTGGTATTATTGCTGCTCCATATAGATTTACGCAAGATATTGTAAAAGATACAAATACTACTTCTACAGATGGGCGTACTATTATGGGACAAAATAGCTTTACTGCTATTAATACAGATGGAACAAGGGGTGTGCTTTCTAACGGTGGTGTAGAATTACAAGACTCTAGCGGAACAGCTCTTTCCCAACAACAAGTTCAAGGAAATGCTACTCAAGGTTCATTAACATCTGGGGGAGTATTATCTACAATTAAAATTAATGGATATTGGTATGAATTACCATCTCTTACTTCCGGTGTTGCGCAAGCTCTACCTGGGCTTAGTGAAACATTAGCCGGTCCTGCTGGTAATATTACTACAGGGCGTTTCTTCTATGGAACACAAAATGCTTCAGGAGCACTCTTTCAAGCGGCTACTTCGCCAACTGCATTAACTACAGGACAAGCAGTAACAACTGGCACAACCTCTATAACTATCGCGTCTGGTAATAGGACAGATTTTGCAAGTATGTATAATAACATACCTTCAGGGCAAAAGTTATACTTTGTTGAAAGCACCTATACAACACCTTTCCCAGCAGCTGGAAATCAGTTATTGGATCAATCGGTAAATATGTATTTAGTAGTAGCTTATGATGCATCAACATATATTGCAACTTTTGGAAGACAAGGATTCGGTACTTTAAATGTAGCAACTAGTACATTTAATATTGATTCAGAAACGGTTAAACTAAATACTATACCTCAAGCAACTAAATCTAACTTTTTGTATTATGATACAGCAACTAAAGCAGTTTCTCATAATGCATTAAATGTACTTGCTTCAGCTAATGGTGCTAGTTATGACTATGGTGGAAATACAGATGTACCTGTTGTATCTATTGATTTTGATAATTTACAAATCACAGCTCCTGCAAGTGGAGTTGTAACTTTAAAACAAGGGTATGCATTTGGAGGTGCGCTTACAGCTAATACTACAGTAGATAATTTTAATCATTATATATTAGATGTTATAGCTGCTGATAAAACAATTACACTTCCAGCAGGTACTGCAGGAAATAGTATAAGGTTTACTAATATGTCTTCTATTAATTCTACTGGAGGGTATGTAGCGTCTTCTTATACATGGACAATAAATCCGAATGGTTCGGAAAAAATAATGAGATCTAACACATTAGTATTAGATGAATCAACAGCTTCTTTTGAGTTGTTTTATTCAGATGCTACAAATGGTTGGATTGTAAATGGAACTAGCTAATGGGACTAACAATAGATTTACCAAGCGCTGGGCTACTAGGTGTAGCAGGTGCACAAGGTTTTATAATAAGCTCTAATACAACAGCAGTAGCAAATGGTATTTATATTATACAAGCTGCTTCTACTTTAACTTTAACATTACCGACTACCCCAAGTGAAGGGGATACAATTTTAGTTAAAAATACTGGGACAGGAACAGTTACAGTAGACTCTACAGCTTCTTTTGAAGGTTCAAGTGGTCCTGTAACAATGAATACTCAAAATGAATTTATAAGATTTGTTTATATAAATGCATCTTATGGATATTTAAAAGCATAAAAAATGGCAAATATAACAGAGATAATTGGAGGGCAACCCTATTTTGATGCCGCAACAGGCAACATGAAAAATAAGTTGTTGAACTTCTGGAAAGGTACTAATGCAGAATATACAGGTACTACTTTAAAAAGATCAGGAGGTACATTATCTGGTGCTCCTAGTGGGGCAACAAGTTTAGCTTTTACAGGATTAACTTCTGTAGCTAGTGGTTGGGATATCGGTGACACAGTATATATTACCGCTAACTCTGGTACACCGGGTAGAACAACTGGTACAGTAAGTGCAGTTCCTTCAGCTACGTCCTTAACAGTAACAGTTTCAGCTTATACATCAACGGATACAGCTAATTATATTGTAGATAAATATGATCCTAATACTTTATATCTAATTACATAATATGGCTATTAAGTTATCTTCGGAAGATTTAGCCGCCTTAAATATAGGTGAGAGCCAGGTTAGCCGAGGGTACATTGGTACAACAGAAATTTATCCCAATGATATTGCAATAACAAGCGCTGGTTATGATGATCCAAGTATTGCTAGGGCAGGTGGAAATACAGGTTATACAGTAACCGGAAATGCTGGTGCTCAGTATTATTTTAATACCAATTCAAATTATGGTACATCTACAGGTACAGTATTTAATATGCCTGGTTCTTCTAATGTACAAACTATGGGTAGTTCTGGAACAGCCACATATACTCCCAATATTGGTACTAGGGGACCTTGCGGTGTTCCGGCAGCTATACCTGGAACCAATACTTATAATCAAATACAGATTGTACCTGTATCCCCTACAATAATGGCTGCTGGGGTAAGTCAATATGATTATATAGCTCAAGCTGCAGGTCCAAACTATGGGGCTTGGCAACTTACTATGACTCCCACTATTACCGTAATTGATAGTACAACAGTAGATGTAGGGGGCACTAAATATTGGGCAGCTAATACAGCTAAGTGGAATGTAAAATTTGCTTGGAGTAGTATAACACCGAATCCTTCACAAGGGGGGTCTACTTTTTCTAATTTTCATTGGGCCGATGGAACAGATGAATGGATGAGAGGAATTTCTATTGAAAGAGTATCAAATCCAGCATATCAAGGATGGGCTAGGACTAATTTACAAAATAATGCAGGATTAATTGTCAATGGATCAACCCCTACATGGTTTTATTATTTAAATCCATCTACTACAGTAAAGACAATTCCTAGCGGTGAGGTTTCTTGTGATGTTACTTTTACTAGTAATATTACTGAAGCAACTTTTAATATATGGTGGCAAGGAAGTGTTTCAAATGGTGGTGGCGCATATAGTGCTTGCTGGAGTATGAATGGAGGCAGCCCAGCCTACAATCTTTATCAAGTTAATTTAGGAAGCGTTTCTACGGGGGTTGCTACATAAAAAAAATACTATGCCAATACATTTATCAGAATCACCTTCCACCCTAAAAGTTGGTGAGGCTAATGTAACGGCTGGATATATAGGAACTACTTCCATCTACCCTAATGAATTCACTACAGATTTTGCAGTAATTGGCGGTGGTGGTGCAAGTAATGATAATGTAGGAGGATTTGGATACTATTACACAGGTGGTGGTGGCGGAGGTGGTTTTCGCACTTCTATTACAGGCGATGGTAATGGAGGTGGTAATGCAGCTGATAGCCAATTAATTTTATATAGTACTGTTGAATATACTGTTACAGTAGGCGATGGAGGCACCGGTGGTGGTGCTTATGCCACTGGAACAAATGGAGGAGATTCAGTTTTTGCAACTATTACCTCTTTAGGTGGTGGTGCTGGTGGTGCTGGCGGCTCAACCCCAACAAATGGTGTTAATGGAGGCTCTGGCGGTGGCGGAGGTTCAAGGACATCAGGTTATGGTTTATCATCAGGTGGAACAGGAACTAATGGATATGCAGGGGCCGGAGGTGGTCCTTTTTTAAATGGTGCTGGCGGTGGTGGCGGAGGTGCTGCTTCAGCTGGTAGTGCTGCCTATCAAAGCGGTGGGAATTATGTTGCAGGGGCTGGTGGAAATGCCCAAAGATCAACTTTAGCTGAAGAATATCACAATGATGGCTCTCAGCGTTGGTTTTCTGCCGGAGGTGGTGGAATTCAAGCATTTTTATACAACTCCACAGGTAATGGTTCAAATGGTTCTAATCATAGTACTCTTGCTAATACAGGTATGGGTGCTCAAACAACAGCCGCAACAAGTGGTGCTATATATATTAAATATACCAATACAATAAGTTTTTCCGTAACTAGCGGTTCTTTAACTAGCGCTACAAGTACTATAGGAGATTATAAATATACTTTTTTTAGTGCAGGTAATGGAACAATTACTTTTCTATAAAATATGAAATCAAATAAACACCAAGGATTAGGAGATACAATTGCTGCCGCAACAGATTTTTTAGGTATCCCTAAACATCCAGGTTGTGGTTGTCAGCAAAGGCAAGAATGGCTAAATAAAAAAATTCCATATTCATCTAATATTGAATATAAAAATACAGAGAATAAAAAATAAATGGCAAGAATAAAACTATATCCTTTAGACACTAACGTAACAGGTGGTGATAAACTTTTAGGAACTGATGTTGCTGGTAATGATGCTACCAAGAGTTTTCAAATTGAAACCTTAGCACAATATTTTGAACAAACTGGCAATACTTTATTCCAATATAATTATGCAGGGGAATATGCAAATCAAACTATTGCATCTGGAGAATATAGATATCAAGTAGATCCTGCAGCCCCAACAATATATAATTGGGCACAAATAACGGGTATAGCCATAAGTAGGTATAATAGAAATGGAGAAGATATAACACCCATGATACCTTTACTTATTAATCAAGTTATAAAAATAACTGACATATCAACTTCTACAAGTATAGGATATGGATTATATCGTATAACATCTAGTACCACTTTAAGTATGGGTGGAGCTTTTCTTTTAACTTTAACTTTTAAAGGAGGAGTTAGTGATGTAGGAAAAAATATTATATCTTTTGAACCTTTTGGTACTGAAGGATATGAGTATACTTTTACACAAAGTGCCGCAGCTGCAACGTGGACAATAACTCATAATCTAGGTAGATTTCCTAGTGTAACAACCGTTGACTCTGCGGGAAGTATAATTAATGGAGCAATAACATATACAGATGAAAATATAATAACAGTTGTTTTTACATCTGCAACAAGTGGTAAAGCATATTTAAACTAATAAAAAATGGCAATAAAATATTTAAACAATCTTGATTTAAACAAGAATCAGCTACAAAATGCTGTTATACAAGTACTTGGTACTGCGCCTTCAACACCAACTGCCGGGCAGATATATTATAATTCAACGGATAATTATGTATATTATTACAATGGCACTGCTTGGACGTCGTTTGCAGGTGATATAGAAGAAATAACAACTAGTACAGCTAACCAATTAACTGTTACAAATGGTGCAGGTCCTGTGGTACAACTTGCAATACTAACTGCTACAGTAGCAAATAATGGTACAGCTTTAGCAACGGGAGATCAGATTTATGACTTTGTAATAGGTACTCCTATAAGTTCATTAGCAGCAGCAACTGCGGATGTAGATATGGGTAGTAACCTAATTAACAATGTTACTGATCCTGCATCAGCTCAAGATGCAGCTACTAAAGCATATGTAGATGCAGCAGTAGTTGGAGGATTAACTTATAAAGGAGGCTATAATGCCACTAGTAATACACCTGCATTAGATAGTAGGGCCACTCAAATTGCTGTAACACAAGGAGATGCCTATACAGTAACAACAGCTGGAACTTTTTATGGAGAAACTGTTGAAATTGGTGATTTTTTAATTGCAAATACTACCCTTGCTGCAGGTAATGGGGCTTTATCAGATTGGACAACTGTACAAAGTAATATAGATTTAGCAACCGCAGCTGCAACAGATGGAGGCTCTGTAAAAGGTATTTCAGGTTATGACTCAGCTGATTTTGCTGTTAATGCAAATGGTTGGGTACAGTTAGCTGCAAAACAATATGTAACTTCTATAGGTAATGCAAGTGCAACATCTTATACAGTAACACATAATTTAAATTCTAAAGATGTAATGGTACAATTATATGATGTATCATCAGATGATACCGTTATTGCTGATGTAGTTAGAACATCCGTTGATGTTGTAACAGTTGATTTTTCAACAGCACCAGCAACAAATGATATAAGAGTACTTGTACAGAAAATAGGATAATAAAAATAATATATGGCTACGACGTTTAAAAGTTCGGTAGAGATTGATGGCTATCTATCACTAACAAGCGGTAATTGGGTTCAAGTACCAGATGGTACAACAGCTCAAAGACCAGGTTCGCCGACTGTTGGTATGTTTAGATATAATACATCTACCAACGAATTTGAAGGTTACTTTGGGTCAACCCCTGCTTGGGGAGCCATCGGTGGGGGAGGTGGAACAGTAACTGAAGCTTTTAAAACTATAGCAGTATCCGGCCAATCTGATATCGTAGCAGATGGTCCAACTGATACTTTAACTGTTGCTGCTGGAAGTAATGTTACTTTAACTACAGACGCTGGCACTGATACTTTAACTATAGGATCAACTGCTGGAGGCCAATCAGTAACAGCTGAAAGAAATACATATACAGCTGACGGTACAACAACAGCATTTGGAGTTTCTTCTACTATTGATTCCGAAAATAATATACAATTATATTTAGATGGAGTATACCAAGATAAGGATGTTTTTACAGTATCGGGAACTACTGTTACTCTTGGAACTGCGCCACCTAATGGTACTGAGGTAGAAATAATACATATTTCTCAATTATCAGGTATTGTAGCAGTAGATAGATTTACAGGGAATGGAAGTACTGTATCATATTCTACTAGTTTATCTATTACAAATGAAAATGCTACTCAAGTTTATATAGATGGAGTTTACCAAAATAAAGATACTTATGCTACAGCTGGAAATGTTGTAACATTTACTACTGCACCTCCTAATGCAACGACTGTTGAAATAGTACATTTAAAAACTACATCACTTAGTGGATTAAATAAAAATAATTTTACAGGAGACGGAAGTACTACAGCTTTTACTTTAAGTAGTTCAGTAAATGAAGAAAATTTAAGCTTTGTATTTATACAAGGTGTTTATCAAGATAAAAGTACTTACGGCATTTCAGGCACCACCTTAACATTTACTACAGCACCTCAAAATGGATATACCATTGAGGTAATGATAGTAACTGATATTGCTTTAAGTACTTCACATATATATACAGATAATTTTACTGGTAATGGATCAACAACAGCTTATACCTTAGGGGTAACCCCTAATAGTTTAGATAGTGTTGATGTATA
>TARA_Y200000002_G_scaffold155187_1_pt1 | contig 12641 bp, 8 predicted proteins | sample TARA_Y200000002 | Tara Oceans TARA_Y200000002 (sample SAMEA2619388) | marine metagenome | biome: marine biome (ENVO:00000447); feature: surface water layer (ENVO:00002042); material: "saline water (ENVO:00002010), including plankton (ENVO:xxxxxxxx)" | depth 5 m | reverse complement strand
AGTGCATAAAAAATTAAAGATCCTTTTTGGTAATGTATGTAGCCTTGGCCATCATTGTACATCAATGCATTTTCTCTTTTACTTTCAAATGTTCTTGAGGTTAAGTAAGTGTCTAGTGATCTTTTCAAAAACTTTCTCATTTTGTTTTTACCGTTAACACTTTCAATGATTTTTAGAGATACATATTCAGATAAGCTTTCGGAAAGAACAGTTGCTCCAAGAACATCAGCACCAATCACTTGATGAGCCCACCATTGATGCGCAACTTCATGTGCAGTTATATAAAAAGCATAATCATTACCACCTTCTTCCGAATCATCAATGTCAGCAATAAAACCTGCACTTTCAGAGAAAGGGATGGTATTTGGAAAGGATTGTGCAAAAGCACCAGCAGTTTTAGGAAATTCTATTATTCGGACCTGTTTGTGTTGGTATGGACTAAAATTCTCACTGCAATAATCCAAAGCAGCTTTCATTCCTTTCATCATCCGATCAAGGTTGTATTCATGACCTTTGTGATAATAAATTTCAAGATTGACATCGTTCCACTTGTCTTTTTTGATTTCATATTTTGCTGAGTTAAATGCATAGAAATTTAATATTTTACTATCCATTTTATAATGAAAATATCTCCTATCGTCTTCAATCCATTCTTTCTGAAGATAGCCCGGTGCAATGGCAATTTGATCTTTTGACGTACTCACAGTTGCTTGAAAGTCAATCCAATCAGAATCCATAGATATGTATGTATTACCCAAAGCTGTGGAGTCAGATGGATGAGGTTTTAATTTATTAGGAGGAAGATCGTATTTTTCTCTTGTTTTGTCGTCTGTTAATTCTCCACCACTATAACCAAGACTAGGGAAATAACTATTATTAATAAATGTTCCATTGGAAATTATTCTGGAGTTATTTCTTAAAAGAGTATTGGGTTTGTTTTGAACGGTAAAGTTTAGTTTTAACGAATCCCCGGGAAGTAGAGGTTTGTCTAACTTATAAATATCAAAATTATATAGAGTGTCCTCTGAAACTAATGAGTTTTCTTTATCAAATTTGAAAGTACTTGGAGCGGAATTGTGATCTAAAAAAATACTGTCAATCAATACAGTGCTTTTATTAATCATTATATACTCACCACTAGCTTTTATGTCACGTGTTTTAGGAAATAAGTCAACATTAACATTAACCGCTACTATTCTTGGTTGTTTGTATGTTTCATATTTTTTGTATTTCTTTTCCCATTCAGCTGTTTGTATCTCAAATTCCTTATTGGACGTTCTTTCATTTAAAATATTATTTACATAGTAAATATAGGATCCCATTGATAAGAAAAGACCCATAAATAATGTTAGAGTAAAAGCATATTTCGAATTGAATCTTGAAAACAAAATTCTAAATCTTTCACTGAAGTTTGAGGGTAATCCACGGTAATAAAATAAGGCGGATAAAATATAAAACACAATTCCCAGGCACAACCAGTAAATTTTATAAAATAAATATCGATTGATAGTTGCTCCATATCCGTTCATGTCTGAGTAATTAAATCCAGGCCCTTGGCTGTATTTAAATATTGACTGCTCAATTCCTGCAAGGTTGGTAAGAGGAATTCCTATAAATAGAACGATCATTACAAACAGCCCCACATATGGGTTTGTAATTAAGGTTTGAACCAAAAATGCAAGCATTATCCAAATAATGAAATAAATTAAACCAAGTACAATCAGCTCATAGAAATAGAGTCCAATTTCAAAATCATAATAGCCATTTGAAATTTGAAAAATTATCCCAGTTATAAAGACAAGTGAGACTAAGACAAGAACCATTTTTAAAATAGCTAAAAATTTAGAGCCCAATAGCACCCAGTTTGGTGCAGGTGATGTATCTACAAGTTGGTCTATTTTTGATATTCTTGATCTATGAATCAGGATGCCTGAATATAAAAAGATACAAATATTGATGGCTAGAGTAAAGGAGTTTCCTGCTTCAAGCATTCTCCAGGTTCTTGGAAGGGTAGATGTGCCAAAAACTTGACCTAGTTCAAAAAGTCCAATCAGATTAATTAATAAGCCAACCAATACTATGGATATAAATGGCCAACTTTTAATAATAAAAAAAAAGTCTATGTTGGAAAGTTTCCAAAGAGCTTTGAGGTTATTTTTAATTGAAAAATCAAATTTAGTTTTTGGAAGTATGACTCTTATGATTCCTCCAAAATTTGATTTGATAATTCTTTTCGAATCTTTTTTGTTGAAGTTGATTGTGAATGCATTTTGTCCAAAATCAAATAATCTGTATATGGAAGCAAACAACAATATACCAATCGCCCCCCACAATAGTCTGTTATAAATTAAGACTCCTTGAATAGGTATGTACAGTTCATTTTGTTCAGCAACTGTCCAATATCGTGTGTAATAAGCAAGTGCAGCATCTCCAAATGGATCAAATAGGGCAGCGATGTATCTTTTTTCAGGATCTTCAAATAGACTTATTAAAAATCCTTGTAGAATAAGAATTATTAGAACTGTAATAAAACCTGCCGAAATATTTCTTGTAAAGGTCACGACTCCAAAAATAATCGCACCCATAAACAGCATATTGGGTAATATGTAAATAAGATAGATATCTAGATAGGGGCGGAGTTCAAAATCAGCAACTATATCACCATTTGTTCCAGGAAGAACAAAACCAAATCCGATACCAAGAGCTATAAATAGAACTATGAAATGAACAATGAAAATTCCACTAAAAAACTTTGCTAACAAGTACTCGCCTTTAGTGAAAGGGTAGGAGTACAAAATAGTATGCATTTCACTCTTGTAGTCCCTGTAAACAGCCACACCAATAATTGATGGATATAAAAAGATTATCAATGCAGTAAGTGCTCCAAAAAGTTGTGATATTCCTAGAGGAGAGTTTACAATTTTGGAAGAACCTGTAGTAACTGTTAAAAAATCAAAAAGACCTGCAGCTGAACCAGAGATCATTAAAGCAATGAATAAAAAAATCATTGTGTAGATATAAAGTGCAGGTCTACCAAACCAATATTTTATTTCATTAAAAAAAATTGTAAAAAACATTTTTTATTTTATTGATTCTTCTAGTTGGTCTTCTTTAAGTGCAATAAAATATACATCATCTAGTTGTGGTTCTGATTTTTTAAATCCAACCCCAGGCTTTTTTTCACTAAACACTCTTATGGTTAGTGAGTTGTCGACGTTGTAATTGGATGAAAGTATATTAAATTCTTTTTCGGCCTTATCAAGATCTTTTCTTTCTAAAACTTTTATCCAGATTTTATTTTTAATTTCTGTGGTTGCATCAACCGGTTTAATGTGTTTTAAAATTTTACCTCCATTTAATATTGCCATATCGTTACATAGCTCTTTGACATCATCCACAATATGTGTTGAAAAAATTACTGTACTGTTTGTTCCAACTTCCCTTAAAACATTTAAAAACCTTTGTCTTTCAGCAGGGTCTAAGCCAGCTGTAGGTTCGTCAACAATGATAAGCTTTGGGCTGTTTAAAAGTAATTGAGCTATTCCAAATCTTTGTTTCATTCCACCTGAATATCCATCCACATTTTTTCTTTTAACATCAGTAAGGTTTGTTATGTCTAAAAGCTTATCTACAAGTTCATCCCTTTCTTTTTTTATTGAAATTCCTTTTAATAAAGCAAAATAGTTAAGTAATTCTTCGGCAGACATTTTTGGATAAACTCCAAATGATTGAGGAAGATAGCCAAGCACTTTTCTTAAAGACAACTGATCTGTCAGTACATCTATTTCATTAAAAGTGATAGTTCCAGAGTCAGGTGACTGAAGGGTTGCTATCGTACGCATTAATGTAGATTTTCCAGCACCATTGGGTCCTAGTAGGCCAAACATACCTTTACCAATTTTTAAATTGACATTGTCCAGAGCTTTAATTTTATTGGAATAAGTTTTTGTTAAATTTTCAATCTGTAGTTTCATAGAAATAAATATCTACTAAAATACAAATAATATGTTTGGTAAATAAAAAAAATACTGACTAGTATGTAAAATTACAATGAAATAGTTTGTCCATTGTTACTGATTGATTCAAAAATTTTATCAATAACAATCATATCTTTCAAACCTTCATCGGCTCCAACATTATTGTGTGGAATTTTATTTATTAAATAATTTGATATTCCATCCATATGTAATGCTTGTTGATTGATTCTAGGAAAACTTAATTGTTTTTTTGAAGTGTATCCTGAAACCTTTCTCCAGGTATATGCAGGATGAAGTTTTGCAAACCCTTTTTCAAAGCCCAGATGTAAGTTGTTCATAGATGCTGAAAAAGAGGTTGCACAATTAGCAACTTTTCCATTCAAAAACTCCATTTGCCAAACAATTGTGTCATCAACCTCATTAAATTTAGTTTGGTCTGTCTTGTATTCTTTTGCACTTAAAGAAATTGGTTCTTCTCCAGTACAATATCTTGCAGCTTGTATTGCATAAATACCTACGTCCATTAATGCACCCCCACCATAGGATTTTTTTAATTTCCAATGGTCTCTATTTGAAATTCCATATCCAAACTCTGCTAAGACTACATTCAGTTTACCAAATGTTTTGTTTCTACAATAATTAATACACTCCAAATGGTATGGGTCATAATGAAGTCTATAACCCATAAAAAGTTCTTTTCTTACTTTTTTACTCACCTCAATCATTTCCTTAGCTTCCTCAGCATTTAATGCCATAGGTTTTTCACAAATGACATGTTTACCAGCTTCTAGAGCTTTGATTGTGTATTCTTTATGCATATTGTTGGGAAGAACTATATATACAATATCAACTTGATCATTATTTGCTATTGATTCAAAGTTTTTATAATTGTAGACACCATTATCATTTATATTGTATTTTAATTTCCACTCATTCACTTTTGATTTTGTTCCTGTTACTATTGCTTTTAGTTCACAGAATTCGGTTTCTAATAATGCAGGCCCTAAAGCTCCTTTAGAGTAACTACCAAGCCCGACTAATGCAACACCTAATTTTTTTCTAATTTTTGAGTGAGAAAAAATGTTTTGACTTATTGATATTCCAGCTATTGATGATACTAAAGTTTTATTAAAACTTCTTCTTTCCATACATTTAGGTTATTATGTTAATTGAAAATTAGTAATTTATATGATTATTGTCAATACTTGTGTTATTGAAAATAAAAATATCATAATTTTATATAAATGATATCCTCATATAAAAGAGAACCCAAAATTGATGAAAATTACGATGCTATAATTATTGGTTCAGGTATTGGTAGTTTATCAACTGCGGCTTTACTTTCAAAAGAAGGAAAAAAAGTCTTGGTTTTGGAAAGGCATTATGTTGCAGGAGGGTTTACACATGTTTTCAAAAGAAAAGGATATGAATGGGACGTTGGTATACATTATATAGGGGAGGTTCAAAACCAATACAGCCCAATTAGAAAAATGTTTGATTACATTTCAAACAAGAAGATTAAATGGGAAGATATGGGTGAGGTATATGATAAAATCATTGTAGGTCAGAAGACATATGATTTTGTAAAAGGTGTTGAAAATTTCAAATCAAAAATGAAATCATATTTTCCTGACGAGTCCTCTGTTATTGACAAGTATGTTCAATTAGTTTTTGATGCCAACAAGGCAATGAAAAAATTTTACTTAGAAAAAACATTACCCAATTTTTTAAGTTCACTGTTTGGGTTTTTTCTTAGGGGACCATACTTAAAATATTCTTCTAAAACCACCTATGAAGTTTTAAGCTCAATCACAAAGAACCAAGAATTAATAAAAGTTTTAACTGCCCAGTACGGAGATTATGGTTTAACACCCAAACTAAGCAGTTTCGCAATGCATGCATCTGTAGTTAAACATTATTTCAAGGGGGGGAGTTTTCCAGTTGGCGGATCATCTCAAATTGTTAAAACAATTGATCCGGTTATTGAAAAATCAGGTGGACAAATTATTGTTAGAGCTCATGTAAAAAAAATAATTATTGAAAAGAACAAAGCAATTGGTGTTGAACTGGAAGATGGTAAAAAAGTTTTTTCAAATGTAATTGTTAGCGGCGTAGGAGTTTTTAATACCTACAATCAATTAATTAGTAGTAAAATATCTAAGAAACTTGGATTTAAAAAACAACTTAAATCACTGAACCCTTCAGTTGCCCACGGCTGTCTTTATATTGGATTAAAAGGAGATACAAAATCTTTAAAACTTCCTAAGAATAACCTTTGGATATACCAAGACCACATCGATCATGATTCAGCAGTGGAATTGTATTTAAAGGACCAGTCTAACGAATTTCCACTCGTTTATATTTCATTTCCATCTGCTAAGGATCCATCATGGAATGATAGATACCCAGGCAGAAGTACAATCGATATAATTACATTACTTCCTTATGAATCCTTTGAAAAATGGGAAGGTTCTTCATGGAAAAAAAGGGGTCCAGAATATGAAAATACTAAAGAGGACATATCTAAGAGATTACTTGAACACTTATTTAACCATCTGCCAAATCTGAGAGATAAAATAGATTATTACGAGCTTTCTAGTCCGTTAACAACAAAACATTTTGTAAACTACCAAAAAGGGGAGCTTTATGGTATCGATCATTCACCTCAAAGATTTGAACAGAAATTTCTGCGTCCAAAAACTAATATTAAAGGTCTTTATTTAACAGGTCAAGATATAGTAAGTGCTGGAGTTGGGGGAGCATTGTTTTCTGGCCTAATTACATCAGCATCAATAACTGGCGTAAATTTTATGAAAAAAATATATCAATAATCTGTCGGTAACTGTAAACAAATTTTTATTTTAAATAAAATTTCAAATATGGATCCAAAAATTAAAATGAGTTATGTTGATGATGAAAAATATAATGTTGAAAACAGAACAGGAAACACAGTTACAATTGACATGTACGAATCAGAAAAAAAAGAAAATCTTTCCCCTGTTGAGCTGCTTTTGGGAGCTGTGACATCATGTGCTGCTGTTGAAATTGTTTCGATGATAAAAAAAAGGAGAAGAGATTTTAAAAATATAAAAGCTGAATCATCTGGAACAAGAGCAGAAACAGCACCAAGATATTTCAAATCTATTAATATTAAATATTATATTTATTCATCAGATTTAAAGCAAGATGAGGCAGAACGTTTTATTTCTCTTTCAATAGATAAATACTGTTCTGTCGGATCAACCATAAGAAAAGACACAATTATAAAACATAGTTTTGAAATTTTACGCAATTAAAAAAAAGATCATTATATTAATTAAATAATATGAGCATTTTAGAAATTACAACAGTTTTACTTTTATTAGCATCGATATTTTCAATAATAAATTTAAGATTATTAAAACTTCCACAAACAATTGGTTTGATGATATTAGCCATTTGTTTATCTGTTATTGTTTTGTTGTCTGGATTAATTTTTCCTGATTTCTTGTCGACAGTAACAAGTTTGACAAAAAGTTTTGATTTTAGTGTTCTTTTAATTGATGTAATGCTACCTTTCCTTTTATTTGCTGGAGCCATAAGTGTTAATGTGCATGATCTGTTAAAGGATAAATTAACCATACTTTTTTTAGCATCTTTTGGAGTTGTTTTTTCAACTTTTGCAGTAGGAACAGGGGTTCATTGGTTGATACAACAACCAATGTTCGGCCTCAATGATTTAGGTTTAACATACGTTGACTGTCTCCTTTTTGGTGCTTTGATTGCACCCACTGATCCCATTGCTGTTTTGTCCATTGTTAAAAAAATGAATTTATCTTCTTTAACAGAAACCAGAATTGCAGGTGAGTCGTTGTTTAATGATGGTATTGGTGTAGTGATTTTTTTAACTCTTTTAAAAGTTAAATCCTTAGGGGTTGAAAATGTAACACCTGAGTTTGTTACCACTTTATTTGCTACAGAAGTTTTTGGTGGTGTGTTGCTCGGTTCTATTGCAGGTTTCCTTGGCTTAAAAGTAGTAAAGTACATTGAAAACGAACATGTTGAATTAGAGGTTTTGATCACTCTTTCATTAGTTTTGTTTGTTTCAGTGATTGCTTATAAGTTCCACTTTTCAGGACCTTTGGCTGTTGTAATGATGGGGCTATTTTTAAACAGAAATATAGATACCGATAAGGTTGAACATGGTGTACAACAGGCAATGGGAGAATATGTATACAAGTTTTGGCACTTACTTGACGAAACATTAAATGCCATTTTGTTTATATTGATAGGTTTGGAAATAATTCCAATTTTCCAAAATTTCAATTTATCATTTTTAGTTGTTTCAGTAATAACTATAATTTTGGTTGTTGTTTCCAGAGGTATTGGTGTTACTATACCCATAAGTATTTTGTCTTTAAAGAAAAAATTTGAAAAAAACACTTCACTTATAATTACTTGGGGAGGATTACGTGGAGGTCTAAGTATAGCATTGGCTTTAAATTTACCAGATCAAATTGGTGATGGCAAAGAATTAATTTTATTTTTGACATATATGGTAGTTTTATTTACCATATTGTTCCAAGGTTTGACATTAGAAAAGATTGCTAAATAGTAAGTTTTATGAAAAAAACACTTTTAGTAATATTAATAATTTCCTCAAACATTTATTCGCAAAACACACCTCCTGTAGCTCTAGATCAATCTGTTGATACTTCTAAAGGAACAGTTAAAGAAATAACCCTTGTTGCAACTGATATTGATAATGATGTTTTAACATATGTTATAAAGAGTTTACCACAGAATGGTAATTTAAAGGATGGAAACACAACAATAACTCAGTCAGATTTACCCAGAATCTTAGGGTCTTCAACTCTAAAGTATATTCCAGCAGCTGGATTTTCTGGAAATGATTCTTTTACTTTTGTTGCTAGAGACCTTTCAATTGCATCTTTTGCCGCAGCGAATGGTTTGACAATCATTAATAACAATGGAGAACCTGTAACTTATAATAAGCCTGCTGGAAAAACTTATTTTTTGATTGATTCTAATACTGGAAAATCTGGTTTTTCCCCTGTTGATTGGACTGTTGCCAAAACAGCTACTGATAGTTATGATGGAGCGAAAATGTATATCATACTCAACGCTGAAATGGAAAAATTAGTTTGGGATGGTCTTGGTTCTATGGGTTTGAATGGTTCAGGAACTAGGTATTGGTTAGGTCTTTATCAAGACAAAACATCCCCAGATTATGCGGAACCCGGGAGAGAAAATCAAAATTGGGGGGGCTGGACTTGGGTCGATGGAGTTACCTTGAAAGATAGAGGTTACCAAAACTGGTGGCCAGGTGAACCCAATAACGCTGGACAAGAAGATTATGGTCAAATGAATTTTGGAAATAATGGAATCAAATGGAATGATATGAGACCAGGAAATGGACAATCATGGCCACTATTTGAGTTTACGGTTAATGATTCTGGAAGTGAAAGTAATGTTGCTACAGTTTCCATTTCTGTCTCCGGAGAGGGCTTTAATTTACCAGATAATAACAACAAAATATCTGTTGGAAGTTGTACTTGTAATGGAAAAAAAGATGGTTATCTACAATTTTCAGTGATAGATGCAAACTATGATTATACTGTAACAGTGAGCGGAGTAGCAAATCCTATTAAAATCAATGGAACAAGTAAGTCAGGATCAGTAACTGGACTTGGTAAAGGAACCTACACTGTATGTTTTAAAGTAGACGGTCAAGCCAATTATGAACAATGTTTTGAGGCAGTGATATCCGAGCCAGACTCTTTTTAAAACGTTTATATTTATACGATGAAAAAAATATCATATTTAATTTTACTAATAGCTTTTACTAGTTATTCACAAAATACACCCCCTGTTGCACAAAACCAGTCTGTTAGTACAACCAAAGGAACTGTAACGGATATAACGTTAGTTGCAACTGATTCTGATAATGATATTCTTTCTTATGTTATAAAGACTTTACCAACCAATGGAGTTCTCAAAAATGGAAATTCAACTATAAATCAATCCGATCTTCCTGCTTATTTGAATTCTTCCGATGTGAAGTATGTGCCTAATTTAGGCTTTTCTGGAACTGACTCATTCACATTTGTAGCTAGAGACCTTTCAATTGCAGCATTTGCAGCTGCAAATTCATTAACGATAATTGCTAATAATGGTGTACCTGTTTCTCACTCTAAGCCTGCAGGAAAAACCTATTATTTGATTCAATCAAATCCTACGAGAATGGATTGGCCGGTAGCCAAAACCCTTACTGATTCGTATGATGGCGCCCAAATGTTTGTTCCCTTTAATAAAACAATGGATCAATCTATTTACGATGCGTTAAAATCAATGAACCGTCTAGATGGTCCGTTTTGGTATGGCTTGTTTCAAGATAGAAATGCAGCAGATTATTCTGAACCTTCAGGAGGATGGTATTGGGTTGATGGTGTTAAATTGGGATCTCCCGAACGCCCCTACACCAATTGGCACTCAGGAGAACCTAATAATGCTGGTGGAAATGAGGATTATGCTCAGTTCAATCGATTTATCGGAGGATTTACTTGGAATGATATGCAAGTTGGAAATACTCAATCATATGCTCTATTTGAGTTTTCCTTGAAGGACGATGGTAGTGAAAGCAACATAGCTACAATTACAATTAACGTGGCTGGAACAGGATTTAATTTACCCGATAATAATAATAAAATAACTATTGGAAGTTGTACATGTAATGGGAAGAAAGATGGTTATTTACAATTTTCAGTGGAAGACGCAAACTATGATTATACTATAACAGTAAGCGGAGTAGCAAATCCTGTTAAAATCAATGGAACCAGTAAATCAGGATCAGTTACTGGACTTGGTAAAGGAACCTACACTGTATGTTTTAAAGTAGACGGTCAAGCCAATTATGAACAATGTTTTGAAGCAGTAATTAGCGAACCTGATTCAATTTAAATTTTTAATTATGAAAAAACTCTTAAAATACTCTAGTTTAACTATGTTAGCTCTTTTGGTTGGTTGTGATTGTGATTGTATGGATGATGGAGTTTACAATCCAGAAAAACCACCCAGTGAATTTCAATCTACTGGTTCTCCAGGATCTGCGGACTTAATTGCTCCTGCATCTAACAATTCATGTTTATTAGGAACATCTGTTGATGCATTTACAAGTAATGTTTTATTTCAGTGGTCAGACTCTAAGGATACGGATAGTTATGATCTTACGTATACTAATCTTTTAACCAATGATACAAAAACAAAAACTGGAATAAAAACCAATTCTACAACAATATTACTATTTAAGGGTGTTTCCTATGCATGGAGTGTGAAATCAATTAAATCTAACTCCAGAGTTGCTACAAGTGGATCCAGTAAATTTTACTTAGCAGGTCCTTCAATAGTTACTAACGTACCACTTGGTGCTGTACTAAAATCACCCAACACCATCTCTGGAAAGACAACACTTTCATGGACTGGTAGTGATGCTGATACTGGAGATGTTTTAACTTACTCAATATATGTAGATAAGGTTGATGGTAAGCAAACTCCAGTTCAGACTGGAATTAGTGCTTCCTCAGTTGAGTTAACATTAGATTCGGGGTCAACTTATTATTGGAGGATAAAAACAACTGATCAAAACAACAACAGTAGTTTTTCATCAATTTCAACTTTTAATTTATAATCTCAATATTGTTTTCAAATCGTTTGTTTAATTAATAAAAAAACTCATGAAAATATTAAGATACCTTTACATATTATTTTTTTTAATTATCATTTCTTGCACTAATGAAAATAATAAATCAACAGTCTCTTCACCAGACGGTAATATTAACTTGTTTTTTGAAATACAAAACGGTCAGCTCCAATACCAAATAAAAAAAAATAACAATCAAATTGTTGATGTTTCTAAACTTGGAATGATATTAGAATCAGGTTTAAACTTGGGTCAAGATATTGAGCTTATTGATTTCGAAACAGATGAGTTTTACGAAATATGGAACCCAATATTTGGGGAACTTTCTGAAATTAAAAACAATTACAAATCTTTAAATATTAGTTTAAAAAAAAACAATATTAAATTCCAAATTATATTTAGAGTTTATGATGATGGGGTAGCGTTTAAGTATGTTATTCCCAACCAAGATGCTATTCAGAATTATAATATTATTGATGAATACTCAGAATTTAATTTAAGCTCAGATGATACCGCATGGTGGATCCCTGCATTCTCTTACAGAAGATATGAATTTCTATATGCCGAGTCTAAAATTGACAAGATTTCAAAAAAATATTTTTCTGAAAATATTGAAGACATCTCCTATGATACCTTGGGTATCGATGCTGCCCACACCCCACTTACTATTAAAAAAAATAACGGTTACTTAATCAGTATTCATGAAGCAAATCTTGTTAATTATTCAAGTATGACCCTTGCTCCTAAAGGAAATGGTATGTTAGAGGTAGAACTTTATCCCTGGTCTGACGGAATAACTAAGGTAAAGCTTGATAATCAAATTATCTCACCATGGAGATACGTACAGATTGCTGATAACTCATCTGAATTATTAATATCAAATATAATTTTGAATCTAAATGATGATCCTGATCCAGGTGAAGATTATTCATGGGTGAAACCCGGAAAATATATGGGTGTTTGGT
>TARA_Y200000002_G_scaffold285429_1_pt1 | contig 12642 bp, 11 predicted proteins | sample TARA_Y200000002 | Tara Oceans TARA_Y200000002 (sample SAMEA2619388) | marine metagenome | biome: marine biome (ENVO:00000447); feature: surface water layer (ENVO:00002042); material: "saline water (ENVO:00002010), including plankton (ENVO:xxxxxxxx)" | depth 5 m | reverse complement strand
CCCTCCGTAACTACCATTGTTTTCTGAAGTAATAACAACTCCGGCCTTGTTTCCATTCGAAATTGTTCAGTAACTTCAAATAATTGAGTTAAGACATTTGCCATAGAAATATCGTTAGCATTTTTTCCAGATAGTGGCTCCCCGATAGCGCGTAAGGCCTGGCTAAATTCGTCGAGCTTTTGATTATCAGGAACATACCCTGCCTCAAAGTGTACTTCGGCTGCTCTTTTATAGTTTTTTGTTATTAAGCCCCATAGTATCTCAGCAAGAAAATTCTGTTCTTTCTCGCCCAATCTTCCCATTATACCAAAATCTAAAATAACTAATTTTCCTTCTTCATTAATCAAAAGATTCCCCTGGTGCATATCTGCGTGGAAAAAGCCATTCCTAAGGGCTTGCGTGAGAAATGACTGAATTACGATTCTTGCTAAATCTTTCAGGTCATATTTTTTCTCAATTAATTTAGCCCTATCTCTTATTGAGACTCCTTCTACCCATTCAATAGTAAGTATTTTTTTTGTAGTCTTTTCCCAATATATTTTTGGTACAACATATTCATCACTTTCATTCATGTTACCATTTATTTCTGAAATTGCGGCGGCCTCATACCTTAAATCCATCTCCATTTGAACCGACCTTTGCATGGTTTGAATTGACTCTTTAAATCTGAGCCTTTTAAGATCGCTATTAAACTTTTCCATAAGATGAGCGAGAAAGTAGAAGAAGTCGAAATCCTTATTAAACTTTTCCTCAACATTTGGTCTTACAATTTTTATAGCTACTTTTCTGCCGTCAAACAATTCTCCTGTATGAACTTGCGCGATTGATGCAGCGGCAATTGGTTCATCAAATTTAGCGAAAACATCCTGAAGATTTGTATTGAACTCAGACTCTATGATTTCCTCAGAGATTTTTTTATCAAATTTTGGAAGATCATCTTGAAGGTTTGCCAATTCTTTTGCAAATCCTGCGCCGATAATATCTGGTCTTGTCGCTAAAAATTGCCCGAGTTTAATATAAGCTGGCCCCAGACTCTCAAGAGTACTACCGAATGTTTTACTCTTTTTTTTCGTATTGCTAAATACTTTATTAAGTAAAGAGTAAGAATTTTTAGGCAGAAAATTGTCTGGGATCTCAGATCTACTAAACAAGTAACCAACTTTAAGAATTTGAAATAAGTGAGAGAAATAACTCATAAATTTACTCTTATATCTTCCATCCTGAATGAATGCATGCAATTCCTCCAGATAGGTTTGTATACTTAGTATTGATGAATCGAGATTTTGTTATTAAGTCGGTCAACTCATCTTGCTTTGGAAATCGCTCGATGCTCTCTACAAGGTACTGATATGAGTTTCGATCTTTTGTAACAAAGTTTCCGATCTCAGGTATTATATTTTTTGAGTAGAAATCATAGAATTTTTTTATTATCGGCACTTCTACACTAGAAAACTCTAAACATAAAAATTTCCCGCCGCTCTTTAACACCCTATTTATCTCAAATAAAGCATTTTCCATTGATGCGACATTCCTTATTCCAAAAGCAATTGCCACACAATCCATTGAGTTACTAGCAAGGGGAATATTTTCTGCATCCGATACTATAAAGTCGATATTTTTTTTAAAATTTTTGTATTCTTTTCTCTTAATTGCCTGCTCAATCATTGTCTCATTAATATCCATCATATATACATTTGTATTTATTGATTTCTTATCTAATAACTTATAACCGATATCTCCCGTCCCACAAGCCAAGTCTAGATAATTAAATGCTCTTTTTGATGATATTAAATTTGAAATTGAGTTAACAAGAATTTCCTTCCAGAGTCTGTGCGTTCCGAGTGATAGTAAATCATTCATGATGTCATATCTATCTGCAACAGAACTAAAAACTTCGTTGACCTTTTTCACTTTATCTACTTTTGATACTTCTATATCTCCAAAAAAGTATTTTTTATTATTTGCCATATTTACTATTTAGTGCTTTGTTTATAAATGTGAAGTTTTATAAATATCTGATTATTAATAACATGCCAGAATTACCAGAGGTGGAGATAATAAAAAATAATCTTTCTGATTATTTAGTGAATAAAACTTTCCACTCCATAAAAGTATTTACCAGCAAACTTAGATATAAAATACCACATAATTTAGCTGAGAGTGTAAAAAATCAACGCGTCACTCACATAAGCAGAGTTGCAAAATACATAATAGTTAGCCTCGATAATAATTATGCTTTACTCATACATTTAGGCATGACAGGAAATTTTTTAATTAATACAAAAAAGAAAAACCAAAAAGATAGCAAACATGTACGTATAAGGTTCGTAATGTCTGATGAGTCAAAAATTGATTATGTTGACATTAGAAAATTTGGATTTTTTAAATTAGTAACTCCACAAAAAAATGAGATTAGAAAACTCTTAGCTGAATTGGGGCCCGATGCTTTGAGTGATGAATTCAATACAAACTATCTGCAAAACACCCTAAAAAATAGGACCGTTAATATTAAAAGCGCCTTATTAAATCAGAAAATCGTGGGGGGCATTGGAAATATTTATGCATCAGAAGCTTTATTCAGAGCAAAAATATCACCAATTACAGAGTCGAAAAAAATAGCAAAGGATAAAATAAAAATTAGTGATCTTGTTTCCTCAATAAAATTTATATTAAATGATGCAATTCAAGTAGGTGGATCAACTATAAAGGATCATAAAAACATGAAAGGTGAAAGTGGTTATTTTCAATATAAATTTAATGTCTATAATAGAGAAAATATGGAGTGCAATGATCAAAATTGTGACTCAAAAATAAAAAGAATTGTTCAGACGGGTAGATCCTCTTTTTATTGCGAAAAGTGCCAAAAAATGGGAAGTAGATGAAATATAAAAATATTTTAACCAAAAAATATAATAACGTAATGCACATAATCCTCAATCGTAAGGATAAATACAACGCATTGAATAATGAGTTAACTGATGAATTAATTGATGCGTTAAGAGAGAGTGACAAGTCAGAATTAATCAAGTGTATTGTAATTTCGGGCGTCGATGACTTTAGTGCGGGCGCCGACATAAATGAACTTGCTACAAATCCAGATTTTATTACTTCATGGGAGCTCATCGATAGTATCAAAAAGCCTTTAATTGCAGCAGTTGATGGTATCGCTTTTGGCGGGGGCAATGAACTACTATTGATGTGCGATATTATTCTGGCCTCAAAGGAAGCAAAATTTTCTCAACCAGAAATTAATCTTGGTCTTATTTGCGGTGGGGGAGGGACGCAGAGGCTAACTACTAAGATTGGAAAAAATTGGGCGATGGAAATGTGCTTAACTGGGAATATAGTATCGGCTGAAGAGGCAAAAAATATTGGTCTTGTAAATCATATATATGATGCGAGTAAATTGATTAAGCATGCTCTAGATCTCGCTAATGAAATATCTCTAAAACCAATTGAGGCAATAATTTCTACAAAGAAATTAATTAAGGATGCGAGTAAAGTACATAAAGATGGACTAACTGCGGAAAGAGCTAAATTCATGCAGTTATTAAAAACTGACAACTGTATTGAAGGAATGAATGCTTTTAAAGAGAGGAGAAAGCCTCAATTCAAAAATTAATACATTATTGAGTTGACTGACTTCCATTCAATCTCTATATATTCAAATATTAATCTTAAGGAATATAAAATTGGCAAATACAAAATCAGCAAAGAAAATGGTACGTAAGATTGAAAGACGCACGCTCATCAATAAGATGAGGAGGAGCATGGTCCGTACTTTTGTTAAAAAAGCTGAAGCAAGTATCGAAGCAGGTGATAAGAAGAATGCTAAGGAAGCACTTATCAATGCTGAAAGTCAAATTATGAGAGGCGCGCAGAAAGGTGCTTTTAATAAAAAGACGGCATCAAGAAAAATTTCGCGCCTTACCAAAAAACTAATAAACTCTTGAACTCACATTCAATACACTCTCAATAATTTGATTCAGACTAATTGTAGTTTTATTACAGTATAACTATTTTGCTATCCATTTTTGGGGCTTGTAAATTATTATTCTATTTCAATAACTTATAATTAAAGTGTCAAAGAGATAAAAAAAGAGGGTAGAATCTATTCTTTTTTTAAAAAAAAATTGTGATTTCTAGAAAAAATTAACTATTTAAATCCTTAAATCTAGTAATTACGATTTATTATTATTCTACAGTCAGTTGTCAGTATTTATAAATATTGATTAATAAGTTTATTTTATAAAAATCAAATATTCAGTATACTGATTATCAAAAAATACACTTTCCAATAAAAATATATTTACATATAGTATTCATGATAATTTTAATGAATTATCCCTAATGTTTTGAGCAAATCCAACGCTTAAATAGGGATAAAATAGGTGTAAAATAGGGATCAAGACTCAAATGCAAATCGATATAATTAATACAAGTTCCAGCTATGCAGGAGATGTTGATCCCAAAACTGCTTGGTCCATACTTGAAAATTATAATCAAAGTTTGCTTGTTGATGTCAGGACAAAAGCTGAATTAAGTTATGTTGGATATCCCGACCTCTCATCATTAAAGAAGTCATACATCAATGTCGAACAGCAATTTTTTCCCGACGGTAATTTAAACGAAAACTTTGTAAAAGAATTGGAAGGGATAATAAAAGAACAATACTCAACTAAAGATTGTTATATTACATTTTTATGTCGATCCGGGGCAAGAAGTGCGCGAGCGGCGGCAATGATGGCTGAGCAAGGATGGATTAATTGTTATAATATTGCCTATGGGTTCGAAGGTGACCCAGACGAATTTCATCATCGAGCTAAAGTAAATGGGTGGAAATATGAAGGGTTGCCATGGATACAACAATAAATAACCCTAATAAAAAAATAAACGTCCATGACCGCTGGGCAAAAGTAAGTAAAAACCTGCGGATCCAAATAGGAGACGATTTATACAATAGTTGGTTTGCCAGAATGGAAGTGCACAGTATTGAAAATGGGACTTTAACCCTATCCTTGCCAACACTTTTTTTGAAAAGTTGGATCAAATCGAGGTACTCAGAAAAATTAGCTGAAGTCTGGAAACAAGAAATACCAGAAATAAACCATGTTGAGTTAAGGGTCAGAAACCATGGTGAAAAAATAAAAAATTCGGCAAGTGATAATGATAGTTCTTTTCCAGGTATACAAAATGCTGCGATCCTTGAAAATAATGATGATAGCTCTCTTATGAATACCAGCTCTCCCCTGGATAGAAGATACACATTTAATAATTATGTAGTTGGAAGATCGAATGCACTTGCACACGCTGCAGCAATGAGAGTTTCTCAACCCCAGAAGAGTATACCCGTGGAATTTAATCCTTTATATATTCATGGGCCTGTTGGAACAGGAAAGACGCACTTACTGAACGCAATAGCATGGGAATCAAAAGCAAGACATCCGGACAGAAAAATTTTGTTTTTATCCGCAGTAAGATTCATGAGCTCTTTTGTGGAAGCGGTCAAATCAAAAGATACCATAAGTTTTAAGAAAGTATTTGCAGATGTAGACTTACTGTTAATAGATGACATGCAATTTCTGCAAGGTAAATCCGTGCAACAAGAGTTCTGCCACATCTTCAATGCCCTTGATACCTCTAAGCATCAGATTGTTATTGCGGGTGACTCGGCGCCGTCAAAACTTGAGATGTTGGACGATAGGATGAGATCCAGACTATCTGGTGGATTAGTTGCCCAAATTGGACCCACCGATTTTGATATCAGGAGAGGCATACTTGAAAAAAAACTCGCGCAAACGCTACGTGGGAATACGCGAATTGAGATATCCCCCTCTGTACTAGATTTTCTTGCTCGAAGGATCCAAAGCTCTGGGAGGGAGTTAGAAGGAGCGATGAATAGAATCATTGCCGCTCACAGCCTCAATAAGCGTCCCATCACAGTTGAAGAAGCGGCTTTGTCGATTCAGGATCTGATAAGCGAAGAGCAAAATAGGCAAATCATGATCGAAGATGTACTGCGAACAATAAGCGGTCATTTTAATGTTACAAAGCAAGATATTTTATCATCAAGACGACATAAGACAATAGTATATCCGAGACAGATTGGAATGTATTTAGCAAAAGTGTTAACTACTCGCTCTCTTCCTGAGATTGGAAGAAAATTTGGTGGAAGAGATCACACTACTGTTCTTCATGCGGTCAGGAAAATCGAAAAATTAATAAATACTGACCCAAGCATTAAAGAGTCGATTGAAACACTTGGAAACTCCCTAAAAGAGTAAGTAAAAGATATTTTCTGTCAATTATTACAATAAATATTGGTATATAGACTCATATTTTTATATTCTTAATATATTGTATGTAACTAATTGAAAACTCTGATGGAAGCTATACTTCAAAAAAATCAGTTCCTTAAAGCACTCACTCATGTACAGAATGTAGTTGAAAGACGCAATACAATACCAATACTTGCAAATATCTTAATAATTGCTGAGGGTGTTGGATTGAAATTAATTGCCACTGATTTAGACATTGAACTAATTGAAGAAATTGACGCAAAAATTGAAAAAGGCGGTAGTTTAACGGCTCCAGCCCATCTCGTATATGATATTATAAGAAAACTCCCAGATGCATCCGAAATAACTCTGTCAAAAGATGACAATCAAGATCATTTAACGATAAGATCAGGTAAGTCAAATTTTAAATTACAAACACTGCCTCGTTCAGACTTTCCAGAAATTTCAGATAATGAATTTTCGCACGCGTTTACAATTGTAAGCAGTGAGTTAAATAGATTGATTGAAAAAACAAGATTCGCAATCTCAAATGAGGAAACAAGGTACTATCTAAATGGGATTTTTTTTCATGAGGCAAAGTCAGCAGATGAAGAAAAACTATCGACATTGAGAACAGTTTCGACTGACGGCCATCGATTGGCTCAAGCCGAATTAACTTTACCCGAGGGGGCATTCGGAATGCCAGGCGTCATCATACCAAGGAAAACGATCTCTGAGATACAGAAGCTAACACTTGAGAATGATGGGGATGTTGAAGTAAAGATTTCCGAAAATAAACTAAAGTTCGTATTTAATAGTATTGAGGTTACTTCAAAAGTTATTGACGGGACGTTCCCAGATTATCAACGGGTTATACCATTTCAAAATGATAAAGCCATGACAGTAAAAACAAACACGCTCACCAATGCAGTCGATCGAGTTGCAACATTATCCAGTGAGCGAGGCAGAGCAGTTAAATTATCTCTGAAAGATAATAGCCTGACTTTATCAGTAACCAGCCCCGAAGCCGGTACGGCAATTGAAGAAATTTCAGTAGATTTTAAAGGTGAGGACTTTGAAATTGGTTTTAATTCAAAATATTTATTAGACATCCTATCACAACTAAGCGGCGACACAGTAAAACTTTTACTCTCTGAGCCTAATTCACCATGTTTAGTTCTTGATCCAAACGATGAAGCAACTTTGTACGTCTTAATGCCTATGCGCGTGTAAAGATAGAATTAAAAAAATTTATTAAATATCTTGTAGGAATGAATTTTAGCCTTATATAACACTATAGGGATTATATTTTATTAAATTTATTACTTTTTTAAGTTATAAGGAGTAGAAAAATGGCTAAGATAATAGGCATTGATTTAGGAACTACAAATTCGTGTGTAGCCGTTATGGACGGCAAAGACCCGAAAGTTATTGAAAACTCTGAAGGAGCGAGAACAACACCATCCATGGTCGCTTTTGGTGAAGACTCAGAACGTATAACTGGTCTGCCAGCAAAGCGCCAGGCTGTGACGAATCCAGAGAACACTCTATTTGCAGTAAAAAGACTGATGGGCAGAAGATTTGATGACCCCCTTGTAAAAAAAGATAAAGATTCAATTCCTTACAAAATATCAAAAGGCGATAACGGAGATGCTTGGGTCGAAGCTCGGTCCGAAAAATATTCACCGTCTCAAATATCAGCTTTTATACTTCAAAAAATGAAGGAGACGGCCGAAAGCTATCTTTCTGAAACTGTCACTCAAGCAGTAATTACTGTTCCAGCATATTTTAACGATGCACAAAGACAGGCTACCAAAGACGCCGGGAAAATTGCTGGCCTTGAAGTACTTAGAATTATAAACGAGCCAACAGCTGCAGCCCTAGCATATGGTCTTGATCGAAAAGATGGGCAGACAATCGCTGTATATGATCTTGGTGGAGGTACATTTGATATATCTATCCTTGAAATAGGAGATGGAGTTTTTGAAGTTAAATCAACAAATGGTGATACATTCCTTGGTGGTGAGGATTTTGATACGAGACTTGTGAATTATCTCGCTGAAGAATTTAAAAAGGATCAAGGTGTTGATTTACTGAAAGATAAGCTTGCTCTGCAAAGACTGAAAGAAGCGGCTGAAAAAGCAAAAATCGAGTTATCTTCAACAACCCAAACTGAAATAAATCTTCCGTTCATCACCGCTGATCAATCTGGCCCCAAGCACCTTAATATAAAACTTACAAGAGCAAAATTTGAAACTCTTGTTGCTGACCTAGTTGAAAACACAATAACACCATGCCAAAAAGCGCTGAAAGATGCGGGACTTAAAGCAGGTGAGATTGATGAAGTAGTTATGGTTGGAGGTATGTCAAGAATGCCAAAAGTCCTTGAAAAGGTTCAAAATTTCTTTGGAAAAGAACCCCATAGAGGTGTAAATCCAGATGAGGTAGTGGCTATTGGTGCAGCGATACAAGCGGGCGTATTACAAGGTGATGTAAAAGACGTCCTTTTACTAGACGTAACACCTCTATCATTGGGAATCGAAACTTTGGGTGGTGTGTTTACAAGATTAATAGACAGAAATACAACAATTCCAACAAAAAAAAGTCAGACTTTTTCAACTGCAGAAGATAACCAGTCAGCTGTCACAATCAGAGTATTTCAAGGAGAGAGAGAAATGGCCGCAGACAATAAACTACTGGGTAACTTTGACCTTGTTGGTATATCACCAGCTCCTCGTGGCATCCCTCAGATTGAGGTAACATTTGATATTGATGCGAATGGTATAGTAAACGTCAAAGCGGTTGACAAAGCCACAAATAAAGAACAATCGATTAAGATCCAAGCCTCTGGTGGACTATCTGACGATGATATTGAAAAAATGGTAAAAGACGCAGAAGAACACGCAGAAGAAGATAAGGCTAAAAAGGAGCTTATAGAAACAAAAAACCAAGCTGAGTCATTAATTCATGGAACTGAGAAAAGTCTCACTGAAAATAGTGACAAAATTAATGAAGATGATAAGAAATCAATTGAGGAAGCAATCGAGCAACTAAAAGCTTCTTTGGAAGGTGATGATTCGGCTAAAATCGCCAGTGATTTGGAAGTGCTTACTCAAGAAGCTATGAAACTAGGAGAGGCCATTTATAAAGCTCAGGAAAGTAGTCAAAATACTGAAAATGAAAATCCCGAGTCAAATCCTGAAGATGATACAATTGTTGATGCCGATTTTGAAGAAGTCGAAGAAGATAAAACCACATAATTAATAGCTTTCCTAATTGGAGGAAGACTAATATGGCGAAAAAAGATTACTATGATTTATTAGGAGTCAATAAAAATTGTGATGACAAATCACTTAAATCCGCCTTTAGAAAGTTAGCAAAAGAATATCACCCAGATCATAATGCTGGAAATCCCGACGCAGAAGCAAAATTCAAGGAAATATCAGAAGCGTATGAAAGACTGAAAAATCCTGAAAGTAGAGCTGCCTATGATAGATACGGTCATGCTGCATTTGACGGCACGGGAGGGAGGGGCTATTCCTCAGGTGGATTTGATGGTAATTTTTCTTCATCATTTTCCGACATATTTAATGATTTTTTTGGTGACTTTTCTTCATCATCAAGATCACAAGAAACCTCAAATAGAGGCTCTGATTTAAGATACAATATGGAGATAAGCCTTGAAGATGCCTTCCATGGGAAATCAGACACCATTAACGTCCCAATGAACTCCGCTTGTACAAGTTGTAATGGTACTGGAAGTGAAAAAGGGGATACGCCGATTGTCTGTCCAAATTGCCAGGGATCCGGAAAAACACGTGCAAGCCAAGGCTTCTTTACAATAGAAAGAACCTGTACCTCCTGCCAAGGCACAGGGCAAATTATTGTAAATCCTTGCAAATCATGTGGTGGAAATGGAAGGGTTAAGAAACCTAAAAAACTTAGCGTAAATATTCCTGCTGGTGTCGAAGATGGTAATAGAATCCGATTAAGTGGTCAAGGAGAAGCGGGAATTAGAGGCGGTAGAACAGGTGATTTATATATATTTGTGTCTATCAAACCTCACAATCTATTCCAAAGGGATGGATCGGATCTCTACCTAAATATTCCAGTTTCAATGGTAAAAGCCACTTTGGGCGGTCAAATTGATATCCCAACAATCGATGGTGGCAAACTGAACGTAAGTTTACCTGAAGGTTCCCAAAATAATAAGCATTTAAGATTAAGGGGCAAGGGGATGCCAGTTATAAGAAGGAGTAACTTTGGTGATCTTCACTTGCAAATTACAGTAGAGACACCGATTAATCTTACTAAGAAACAAAAAGAATTACTCGCTGAATTCGAAAAAATATCAAATGATAAAACAAACCCCCTTAGTAGTAGTTTTTTTAAAAAATTTAAAGATTTTTTCTAGAGATTTTTTGCATAAAAAGATATTTCATCGTAAGATGATGTCAAATCTATAATTTAAACAATATGGTTCTATCATGAAAGTGATTATTGCAGGTGCAGCAGGAAGAATGGGTCGTGAGCTATTAAAGTATGCCCATCAAGATTCTGAGATTGATATTATTGGTGCATCAGAAGCATTAGGCTCAGAATGGATTGGAAGAGATATTGGCGAAGTACTTGGTGTAGCTGATATGAATATCAGAATCGTTTCCGATATTTTAGATCTTATTAAATCTGCTAACGTAATAATCGACTTCACTGATCCTAAAACAACACTAGAAAATGCTGTACTCGCGGCGCAAGCGAGAATATCACATATTATAGGTACCACTGGTTTCCAGAATGAAGATATTGATAAGTTAAAAAAAGCTGCTAATCATGCGGTACTTGTTCAATCGGGTAATATGAGTCTTGGCATAAATGTACTATCACATATGACAGAAAAAATTGCTAAAGTACTGTCAGATTTTGATATAGAAATTACAGAAATACATCATAATCAGAAAGTTGATGCACCCTCGGGAACTGCATTATTGCTTGGGAACTCTGCAGCAAAAGGAAGATCATTAAATTTAGAAGATAATGCTGTTTACCAAAGATACGGTAATACAGGTCGCAGAGATAAAGATACCATCGGCTTTTCATCAATCAGAGGTGGAAGCATTGTTGGTGAGCACTCTGTTATCTTCGCGGGTGACAGTGAGGTGATTACGCTATCTCATTCAGCTTTAAGTAGAAAAATTTTTGTAAAAGGTGCGATGTTAGCCGCAAGATGGTCCCTAAATCAGGATCCTGGTTATTATAGTATGGATGATGTTCTAAATTTAGAGAAATAGGAAGTTATATGTCAAAATTGATTATACTGAGACATGGTGAAAGCGAGTGGAATAAACTAAACCTATTTACTGGGTGGGAAGATGTGAGTCTCACTGACCAGGGTAAAATAGAGGCGAAATTAGCTGCATTTGCGATCCAAAATTTAAAGGTTGATGTCAATCATGCATATACAAGCGCACTTAAGAGAGCAAAAGATACGCTAGAAATTGTTCTTTATATATTAAAAAAAGATATTCCAATAATATCAGATCAAGCATTAAATGAGAGAAACTATGGAAGCCTGACTGGCATGAATAAGGATGAAGCGCGTAATAAATGGGGCGATGAACAAGTTAAGCTATGGAGACGCTCCTATGATGTTTCCCCTGAAAATGGAGAGAGTCTAAAAGATACATGTGAGAGAACTATCCCTTACTTCAAAAAAAATATACTTCCAAAATTATATGATGGTGAGAATGTAATAATAACCGCCCACGGTAACTCACTCAGGTCGATAATAATGTATGTGGAGGAATTAAGCGAAGAAGAGATTATCAGTGTCGAAATAACAACGGGAATTCCAATTGTTTATGAATATGAAAGTAAGAATATAGTCAAAAAAACTGAATTATTTGTAAAAAGGTATTAACCAAAAAATTATATTATGAATGTACTTTTTATTGGTAACGCAATTATTGATATAATTTCTCACGTAGAAGAAATGGGTCATATTGACCCTAATTTAATTGGCAAAATGCAAATTGTATCTCAAAATGAGATTAACAATAACATTAAGCTTATATCAAATAAAAAAATACTTTCGGGTGGGAGTGCTAATAATAGTGCATGTGGTTTGTCGATGCTTGAAGAAGACGTATGCTTTGTTGGGAAGATTGGCAATGACCATTATGGAAGAGTCTATTTAGAGCAGAATGAAAAATATCATGTAAACACAAGCCTAATGATATTTGATAATAAATCAAAAACAGGTTTATCTCTGATTTATGTAACACCAGATGGTGAAAGAACCATGAATACCTGCCCTGGAGCCTCTGCAAATCTATATGCTTCGGACATACCAAAAGCTGCATTTAGA
>TARA_Y200000002_G_scaffold383186_1_pt1 | contig 12879 bp, 17 predicted proteins | sample TARA_Y200000002 | Tara Oceans TARA_Y200000002 (sample SAMEA2619388) | marine metagenome | biome: marine biome (ENVO:00000447); feature: surface water layer (ENVO:00002042); material: "saline water (ENVO:00002010), including plankton (ENVO:xxxxxxxx)" | depth 5 m | reverse complement strand
GCTGGACGAGCTGGCGAATGCCGCTTCATCTTCTCGCCTGTCATGTAGTACATACACAACTTGCTACTATCGATGATGTAGCAACGCTTGTCTGGGTTCTTGCCAGAAACAGTTAGATCGTCCAATGCTGGATCATACATAAATGTTAATCCATTATAGGTAATCTCACCCATTGCGATGTTGTTAGTTTTCGCATAACCAGTTTGGGTATAGTTTCCGTTTCTCCTTAACTCGTCTGCAAGACGATCTAAGAATAGAGATCCACAAACAGCAATATCTGGCTTACCACCATAGCGTTTTAGCTGACGCATTTCGCTATGTAGAGTTTCAATTAACTCCTGACCAGATGCCGATGTAGTAATCGCAACATTGGCTCTGTTTCTCCACCATGTATTTGACACAGTTGAAAAGCCACCAACAGTTGTTCCAGAAGCGGCTGGGTTATCTACAATGATAGATCTGATACCAGCTAATGCTTTCGCATCTCCAGTTCCGTCACCATACAGTAGAGCATTCATTCCAATAGAATACCCCTCCATCATGTCGTCCAGCTTATCCTCAAGTAGATTGACCAAAACAGTCTGATCTCTACCAGAATTGTTGGAAGTTCCTGATGAAGTTGTGGTGTCTGAAACTGTGATACCATCATGCTTCAATTCAGTTAGTGTTAGTGAAATACCAGAGTGGTGTTCCTTCCAAGGATATGCCGCTCGTTTGATATTGGCTGGATTCGCATAAGAAACTGTATCGTTATGTGTATAACCAGCAACTCCAGTAGAATAAGCACCTTTGATTGCTACTGAAAGTTCTCCTTTACCACCAGGAAATGATTTCGCCTTGCTGTCCATTTTTTGAAGCAAAGGCTTGTCCTGAAGGGTCTGGGAGTAGACATTTGGGCGATCAATATAATAATCCAACGCCGCATTCGCTATGTTAGCGAGTTCTGCCGATGAAAAAGCCATCGTTCTTCTCCTTTAATTTTTAAGCCGCTCCGTTCTGCAAAGCCATAGCTACAGCTTCCTGTAGGTTTTTAGGCTCGGCTTGGGGAGTTCCACTTAATTTTCCTCCAGATGCCGTTTTAATCGGTCGTTTGGTTGATCTTGAAGAATGCCTTTGATTAACCTCTTCATAGGCTTTGGTAGCTATCGCTAACGCTTCCGATGATGATTTTGGCACTCCACTTTCTGCAACCATAACTTTTACTCGGTCATCTATTTCTGCACTTTTGAGGCTATAATCAGGATCAGATTGCTTGGTTTTTTGTTCCCACTCCGACACGACAGAAGCAATACTTCCTCTCTCGGCTTTAACTTGATTTGCCACTTGCTGTTGTTCTAAAGCCTCAAGTCTCTTTTGATTTTGAGTAGCTTGTGCTTTTGCTTGCGACAATTCTCTAGCCGCATCTTCGTCTAAGTAACCTTCATTAACCTTTTTCTGGATGTCCTCTGGCATAGTAACACCTGATGAAACCCCCAAATCTTTTACATACGGATTAATCGCCTCTAATGCCGCTTTTGGATCACTTTTCATTAGAGCCATGATCTTAAAACCTTCAGCGGCCTCTTCAGCAGAAATATTATTAGACTCCAAAAATCCTGTTATCTTCTGATACTCTGTCGAATCCGATTTGTATTTGTTACGCTGGTCAATGACCTCCTTAAATCTAGGATGCTTGTGGAATGGAACATCGTCAAAATTCTCTTCTTCAGTCTCAGCATTAACTGGAACATCAGAAGGTTCACTTGACTCCGCCTTACTTTCCTCCTCTTCATTTACCTCTGAGGGTGGTGACTCCTCTTCAACTTCTTCCTTCTTCATTGCGTCTTGTACGACACTTAAAAGAGTTTCTTCAGTCTCTTCACCTTGCTCCGATGACGAGTCGGTAACTTGATCGTCCTGTATTTCTTCAGAACTGGTGGACGTTTCCAGCTCTTCAGCTTCTTCAGCCATGTTTGCGTCCTTTCTTCTGTGCTGTATAGCACTTGTATGAAGTATACTCTAAGTTGATCTTCATTTTCAACAATAGGAACATACTAAATTCTTCCTCCCATCGGATTGTTACCTCCAGATGGTAATTGCCTTGGAGCATTATCAGCTCCTCCTTGCGGCACTCCTTGTAAAGCTGGATCTCCTGTTCCTTGTCCTTGTTGACTGTTCATCGCCACAATGGAGGGAACTTGAGCCGCAAATGCAGATTTTAAGTCTAGTTTATCATCGAGTCGCTTCAGTAATTCTTTTGCTAACCATTTTGGATCAATACCAGGAATTTGTAATAGGAACGGCATTATTCTTTCAATATTAGCTAGTTCCGCCGCTCGGTTTGGCTTTCCTGTTGATCCAGCTTCTATCTCCAAAAAGATCTCTTGCATGATCTCTTCTCTGGTCATATCAGGCCAAACAGCTCCGATCCCTACTATCTTTTTAACTTCATCAACCGATAGTTCTGCAAGCATGATCTGACCAGCCGCCCGAGCCACATCTGACATAAAGCTATCAAGCTCATCAACATTTGCTCCAAGAGTAGACATCCGAGCTGACTCAGCAATACTGGTTTCTGTAGCTGTAGCTTTTGAAACTCCACCGAATTGAGCTTCTTGAGCTCCAACCACAAGCTGAATATCATCAAAGATCGAACTGACTTCATAAAGATTAGGATCAATACCAATCTGACCTACTGGTTGAATAACATCATTTACCTTCTGTCCAGCCGCTAGAGCTTGAAGCTCGAGAATAGCATTTGCTGGATGACTAGCTAACTTTTCCTTATCTTCCTCCTCCAACATTCCTGCTGGTGTGGCATATTTCGGTCTGTTTGCTCTTCTATGCTCTCGTAGTCCTTGCCTTGCCCTGTTATACTCGTGTTGCATCGGTAATAGCAAATGAACATCAGAAGGTGGATATAAATGATCTTTGTGTTCTACTTCGTTAAAGACGAGAGTATAGATAGGCCAGAATGTTTCCACCTTTACATCTGGTGACATTGGCTCTCTTAGAAAATCATCATGTCCATCCGCAACACAATATTGCAGTCCAGTTTTTCGATCATACACTTCGTAAACAAGAACTAATCCTTCCTTGTCTCCATCCGTATTTTTGCTCGAATGATAGTTATCCACCATATCGTGAGATCTTCCCTTTAGATCATACCCTGTATAATCATTTTTGAGATCTACACTGTAAATTTCCTTAACTTCTTCTGGAGTTAAATAAAGTTCGTGAGCGATCCAAGCCGCACCAACAAATCCTCGGAGCTGGCGACACATTGGATCAACGATCACACTATCACTTTCTGGAAAATCAAACACTAATCCTTCACGAATTACGATCATCGGCTCTTCCATGAGAGCTTTTAAAGAGAGCATCAACTCTTCCATCTGAGGATCATCTTCCTGTATTTCACCTTCAGCGGCCTCGGAAGCTACCCTTCTGATATAATCAAGTTGTGCTTGAACATCTGATATTTTTGCGGCTACCTCTGGCTGTCTATCCAGATCTCTCTGAAAACCTACTTTCACAAACCCAATACCAGTTGTAATCACTCTTCGAACCAATGCTTTCATCTGGCTCTTAAAACCTGGTTCTTGCTCCTTCATATAATACTCAAATAAATGTTCGATAGTTAAAGCAACATTATCCAGCATTTTCGCATGGTTTTCGGCATTGACATAATCTTGAACAATCGCTGATGCCTCTGGAGGCACTGGCAAGCCATTTTGAGAAGCTACTTCTGAAGCCTGATATGCCATAGCTAAAGTATTAGAATCGCCATCCCAAAATTGATGCTCCATCCTAGCTCTTCTTTTTGCAACGGCTGTGGGATTTTTTGCATACAAAGTTGCTGTTCTTTGCTGAACATGACGCTGAAGAATATTAGCTACATAGTTATCCGCTGACCAATCTTTATCATCAAAACCTTTTAAAGCCGCATCCATATCTCTTTTCATTTGCTTAAATGAATCACTGTGAAATTGCTTCGCCTTTTTTACCTTTGAAATCCACTGGCTTACCAGACGCTTTCTTCGCTCTGTTGGCTCTTTCTTTTCTTCTTCAACCGAAACGATTGTCATTTCTTCGTCCATTACCAACCTCCAGTTGCTTTGTTATGTTTAATTTCTTTCTGCTCTTGTCTTGAAGCATATTTAACCCATCCCATTGTTCCTACCTCTGGGATTAAATCCTCCCTAGAAACAACACCTCCTGGTACTGCTAATCTTGATAAACCCATGCCAATCCAAGCCAAAGTATCGACAAAATCATCATGCCTTGTATTAGGAAATTTAAGTAATTCATCTACAGCTTTTTGCGTCCAAGGAGATACTTTCGGCAGCAAAACTTTTTTCATTGCCATCCGACCCATGATTGATTGGGATCTCTGGACTTTGTTATGTACTGGAGTGACCTCTTCAATTCGGCAATAAGTCCTTTCCTCTGCCATTCTTTTCCTAAGAAATGGCCCGATTGCCTTACTGATATGTCCTTTTTCTGCCCACCAGATCAAAGGTTTCCACTTCTTGATTAAGGAAAGCATTGCATTTACTACTTTATCCGCTGGTTGTTTCTCCCACCAGCAATCGAGTAAATAAATATCATCGTTCTTATCTACTCCTACAATGAGCAAACAAGTTGCATCATTTCGTGTTTTATCCGTTCCGACAGCATGATCTGAAGCGGCATAAATACGCATATCCTCTGGCATATTCTTTCGATCATAGAAAACTAGATTATCTCTTTGAAACAGATCTCCATCCTCGGGAGTTGGTCGTCCTTGATAAAGAGCCGCAAAACCTCTGGGGTCTAATCTTCTTTGAGCTTCCATGAACTCCATATCAAACCTCTCAGGCCATAATAAATCTCCATTCTCTCTACCCAATGGATCGTCATCTTCTGCCAGAGCTGGAAGGTTTATGATCTTCCATTTTGCGGCCTCTTCCTCTGAGAAATGTGGATTAGTAGGATCAGTCAAACGACCAATCAGATCATCTTCATGCCATCTGGTCTGCACAATAACTATCGATGCTGAAGCTGTCATTAATCGTGTCATCAGAACTTGAGCGAACCACTGCCAGAGTTGTTCTCGAGTTGTGGGAGAATTGGCTTCTATGCTGTCCTTAATAGGATCATCAAGAATAACAAAATCACCACCACGACCAGTTATCGACCCTCCTCTTCCCACAAATACCGACATTCCTCCGCTTTCTGTCTGTATTCTGGATTTAGAAGCACCACCTTTTCGAAACCCAAACTTCGGAAAGATCTGCTTATATTGCGGCATTGCCATGATATTTCGTACATCAGCACCAAAGTCCTTTGCGAAATCCTCATTATATGTCGCAAAAATGACGTTTCGATAGGGATCTTTACCTTGTAGCCAAGGCACAAATCTCCTTGAAATTAGCTCTGATTTACCATGTCTGGGCGGCATAGAAACAATTAATCTGGGGATATGACCCTTCTCAACCTTCTCTAATACCTTTGCTAATGCTCTGTGATGCTTTGCATCCTTAAACATCGACAATTCCAGACTATCTGGCTCGTCTGGATCAGGCATTGTATACTTAACAAACTTTAAAAGATCAGTACGAGCCTCAATCGCCAGCTTAGTTCTCTTAGCCGCCGCAATCTTTTTCTCAAGTTCGCTTATTTGTTTTAAATTACTCATACTTTTCCCAATGTGGTGAATCGAGAAAATAAGACCTACCAGCCGCCTTGCGAGTATCAACATATTCGTCCATCATTTGCTCACAAGTCATGTTGGGTTTGCAGACATCTTTTATATGCCAACTTGATCCCCAACGTAGAGATTTCATACCCACTTCTTTAGCCGCCGCAATCATTGCATCACCGACTTTTTGATACACTGGATGCTCCCAGCAAACCTTCCCATCTGAGTCGTAAGCCAATAAATCTACTGCCCATGAATGACCATCATCCTGTAAAAGATGCTTGCTGTTCATCGTTTGGCTACGGCCTTCAGCAACAAGTTTCTTTTGACGCTCAAAATCCCTAACCCCTTCTGTAACTCCAAAATCGACTGTACTCAGTTCTATGGCTCTTTTCACAGTTGCTACGAGATCTGGATGGACTCCATTGAGTCTATCTAATGATCTATCACTTAATCTAAATGTCATTTTTTTCCTTTCGTATCGGTTTTGTTTAACTTGTCGAAACTTCTCAATCCTGAAATTCCTAGCATTCCCAATAAAAGCGGCATCATTATACTCATGTCCGCTTGATAAATGGTAATGCCAAAGCCACCTAGAATTGGTGCTACCATGTAATTTATTCCAAGAGATAGACCGCAAATCCACCCGATCAAAGGTCGCCATGATGATTGAAACCAGTTACCTTTTGCGTCCTCTTGATTAATAGCTAACTGAGCCATGACTTGTTTATCAGCCATCGTTGCTATCTCATGGGCTAATCTAGCTTTCTGGTCTTTATCTTCTACGAATTTATCAAGAATGCCAGCAACAGGGTTAATCAGATCCTTTAACACCTTTTCTCCTTTCAATCCGCAACCGAATAAAATTGATAGTTGTGTTAGCTGTAATCATCACGACTAACCAAAATTCCCACCAAAACATCTCAGCACTAAAAATCATTTCTTTTCGTGTCCTAACCACACCGCAAAACAAGCTGAGAAACAGCCGAAAATTATTGAGCATAATCCGCTCTGCTCCAGAGTAGGAGCCTCCAATCCCATAAACCAAATTGTGACTTGAAAGCACATTATGGTAATGGCAATCATCATCAATCTGGGAAGTATCTTCCACCTTAAAAACCGCTCCATCGTTACTTCAGCCACTAATTAAATCCTCCTAAAAATCTCGCCCAGTAAATAAGTCCGGCAAGTCCTCCAACCATAACCACAACAAGACCCACTATCCCTGTCCAAAATATAATTGCCTCGTTCCTCAATCTCTCTTCCTCTTTTTGTGCCGCTCTACGCTTTCGAGCTTCCACTTGATATTTCTGCCAATCAGACCATAAACCAGGACGACCAGCCCAGATCATTATTTCCCTTAATTGTTCTTCTGCCTGACGCACTTGTTCTAAGGCTTGAAACTCCTCTAAATCGTTTGCTGTTGTTCCTTTTAATCGACCTAAAAATCCTGTCCTCTTTCTTTCTATCTTCTCTTTAAGATCACTTTTGACCCCAACCACTGTAGCAATCTGAGAAATGCACTTGGCAAGATCCCCAGAGTTTGAAACAGTCGTTTTGATAACTTTATATGCGGCATTGAAGGCGGCGAGTTCGGCAAGCATTTCTCTTGTTCCCTATTCACTTTAGGTGGCCTTCCTCTTTTCTTTTTTTCTGCCATCAGCTCATCCTCATTAAGATGCTTACCAGCATTGTAATTACTGCTCCCATGCCTCCCACAAGGAACACTTCTAATCTCTTCAAACGATAAAAGATTTCTTTAAACTGGATATGAACCTCCGTTTCCAGCTTCGTTATTCTTGAATCCAAAGATGATAAAGTAGGCTTACTCATGCGGCTATTTCCATTAGTGTAATTGAACAGTTGCCAGAGTTAGCCCAAAGTCTAGCATTATTTGTAGATTTTCCTCTATTAATGTAAAAATCAGCAGTTTCACCACCATACACAAAACTTGTATAAGTTGTTGCACTCGTTGTTGCTGGGGAGTCTAAAGTTTCAAACATTAAAGTTAATGGGCCTTCAGTGGTACTAAAACCAGCCGCACCAATATTGTCTCCCAAAAATAAACTACTAGGATCAGTATTGCCACCAATTTTAGTAGAACCTCTTTTTACTCCACATGACCACTCATCAGTTGTTGCATTACCACTAGCAGTTACTTTTACTCTAACTAAAATTTTACTTGTAGAAAACTTTGGTGTAATTGCCAGAGAATGAATATCTGTTGAAGTATTTACAGAATTATTTTGGGCGAATGTACTTGGAGTATTAAACTCACTTATTAATGTTTGCAACACAGTTCCAGAAGGCATCTTTGCATGAGGAACAGTACCTTGACCAGTGTAATTTAATTTAGTTAGTGCCATTTGGTTCTCCTATTATGGCTTTGTTGGAAATGTCACACTTGACATATCTAAGAAAGGGCCATCTAATTTAGGTTCTGCTGTTTTTGTTAAATCTCTTAGAGCCTGTCTATATGTTTTCCACTCAGCTTTTTTACTGTCTGAAAGAGGACTGTCTATTGCTTGTGTCCAATCAGACTGAGTTAATAAATTATTTCTATAAACTCTAAACATTTCCAATGATTGTTTGTTTGTCATTTGTTTATCCTATTCTCATGCCCGAAAAAGCTAATTCACCCACACCCTCATGATAAAATGCATTTGTGGACGTAAAAGTTAAAATAACGTAGTCACCTTCAGATAAATCATAACCAACAGACATATGGGCATTTCTATATGAACCAGCATCTTGGAAGCCATTATATGTATAAGGGGAAGCAAGCGTTGTACCAGAAGAATTTTGAATCCACATTCTAGGATAACAATTCGCACTTGCCTGACTGGAATAAACAATTCCCATATGTAAGTCAAACCGATACAGACCAGCTCCTCCAGACGGACAAGTAAATCGTCCGTTGGAATTATCATATCCACTTCCAAAATTATATCTTACAGTAGGTACAACTATTGGTGAAGTAGTAACATAAGCATTATTATTTCCGACTGCATAAAATGCCACTTTATTTGGAGTTGAAACTCTTCCTGTGCTGTTGATAGTTATCCCACTAGTGCCACCAGTATGTTGTATTGTATTTGCTTTAAGATTACCTGAAATAGTAGTGTTACCACTATTATCAATAGTTTGTGCAGTAGTACCACCTGAATGGGCTATATTGTCTACTTTGAGTGTGCTTGTCATATCTTTATCCTCATGCTATTTTCCATCCACCAACAGTTGTTCTTTGACTAGTTAAAGAATCTTGATTTATAGTAACTGTAGGACTGCCTCCACCTTGCATAGAGAAGTTAATATAAAATTCGACATAATCTCCAGATGTTGTTAAATCAACTACTTGTTTAGCATTAATTACACCTGTAGTCTCAGAATTGCCTTGTGTATTTGAAAAAACTATATCTAATTTAGTAGAGCCATTTTTCTTCCAATATCCGTAATTATTTCCATTAATAGCCGCTGTAGATTGCCAAAAAAGATTAGTATAAATCCAATAATACCCTGTAGTACTGGCAGTCACAGTTAGTTTATTACTTGCCCACAGCCCACCTTGATTAATAGTTCTTCCACCATTAGAACCATCTGTTACCTCATCAAATGTAATTAAAGTGTCTGTACCATTTGCAATAGAGCTTTGGTCTGCACTTTTTGTTACATGGAATATAGGTAAAGTTGGTTGTGAGATAACACCATCACTACCAATAGTCATCCCAGTAGTTCCACCGCTTGATTTTATATTATCAACTTGAAGATTTGTTGCTTGAATTATTCCTGACATATCTGCTTCCTCATCCTATTTTATACATTGCAAACCCAGTATAACCCATACCATGAATCTCGTAATCTGCCGCAGTTACTGTTGGAACTATCAACTTAAACGTATCGCCAGCAACGAAAGGGAGTATCCCAGTAAACCCATAAGGCGACCACATACCATTGGTATCATTAACAGTAGTCCTTAGTTTAACACCACTACTACTGCCACTAATTTGGTTTATACTCCATTCAACAGCACCAGAACCTTTTTTAATTCCATAAAATGAAGTATAGTAATCTCCAGTTACAGGAACTGTGTAAACTCCATCATTAAAAGTAAAACCCACCATCGGTATCCAATGACCTATTGTTGAATTAGTCACAAAATGGTCATTAGAACTAAATGCAACTCCATCGTTTGTAGTGTGGTAGACTGAGAATCTAGGTGTTTCTGGAATGGAAACAGCACCGCCACTGGTTTTTGGATGTATTTCATCGACATAAAGTTTAGACAATTGTTAGCTCCCCATTAATTTGTAATGTGACACCAGAATTTATTGTAATATTCCCAGCCACCATTCCTCGTTCTCCAGAAGCGATTGTGACATTACTGGTGATAGTTCCAGAGTTAATTCGGATACCTTCTCTGTAAATTGTAGATGACAAATGTGTGCTTTGGATCGTTCCAGCACTCGGAGTTCCTGTCGGCAAATGTCCGTTCCCCAGAACCACCACTCCATTAATAACATCGCTACTCGTTAAGGCTTCCGAAAAAACCAGGTTGCTTCCTTGAATCGAATATGAGTCATTGCAAACCTGAAGGATACCATTGAGCCAAACTAAACAATTTTCCGCCGATGGAGGACTGTAAGCCGCACTATTTCTAGTAAGGGCATAGGTTGCCGTTGCACTAGCTGTTAAAGAGTCCAGCTTGATTATTTCGCCATGTAAAGGCTCTCTTCCAATCCAAGCCATTAATCTGCCTCTTTTATTGTTAATTTCTTCTCTGCAACTTGTTTTTGTATTTCTGCAAAATGAATATTGTCAGGGTCTTGCGGCACAGTCATTTTAACACCATCTATCGTTGCAAAAATATTTGGGCTACCAACCTTTCGGTCAATAGCGTATTTTGCTGATTCAATCTTCATAATAATCTCCTATAATTCTGCAATTAATTCCCAATCCGCTTTCACAGCATTACAGTTTTGCCTTCCATAATAACCTTCTACAAAAGTTTGACTGTTGGATGATATTGCCGCAGAAAACGCTGTGGAGTCAGAAGTCCAATTACTGTCACCAGCATCCCATCTATACACATTTGCGATAGTTTCTGTCGGAGTAGCTCGCATAAAACCAACAATACCAACACCATTTTGAACTACATGAGCATCATAATTAGCATCTAATCCTCTGTTGAAATGGGTTATCCAACCAAGGTGCTTTTGATAATACCTTAAACACTTCTGCAAATTTTCTGCATAGGGTTCGTGAGGGAAGTCTATCGCATGAGAGCCTACATTTAGGCATACTCCTGTAATTAAATAAACTACTGCACCTGACCCATTTGATTTTATAGTTAGTTGTAATCCATTAGCAACTTCAGTAGGCAATGAAGTAAAAGTACAAGTGTATCTTGCATAAGATGATGTTGAAGAAATTGTTTGGCTTGATATAGACGTTGTGCCACCAAAATTATCTTCAGAGTTTGCTCTTGCTAAAGCTACTGCTATTTTATCTGTTCCAGAACCAGTAGTTTGTTTCAGATAAAAACTAACAGTTATAGTTGCTCCAACTAACTGTTTACAGCTTGATGCTTCTATTTTTTGTGTAAGCCCACTACTATCTCCTCCTCCACCAACGGAAGTAGCATATTGAAAACCAGTAGGAACATCAGTTGACCTTGATACTGCTAAACTTGATGGTGCGTAATAAGACCATCTATCAACAGAAGTATAGCCTGTTGCAGAAGCAGAGGCACTTCTTTGCCAACAACTCATATCTCCATTAATTACCAAATTGGTCGGATTAGGTTGCTCAAATGACGCTGGTAGTAATCTTGATATTGGCATTTTTTCTCCTACGGCTTAGTCGGCCATTTTACATCGTCTAAGGATGTAGCCGTTTTCGTTATATCTCTAAGATCCTGTCTGTATTTTTTTTGGGCTGTTGTGGCAGTTAGATCTGAACTTGCCCACCAATCCGTTTCAGCTAATCGCTTGTCTCGCTCTTCTCTTAAAAGACGTATTGGCTCTGCGGCCTCTAACTCTTTCATTTTATCAGAAACTTGCTTCCAGTTTACTCCAAAGTCTTTTGGATCTTGACTTAAAATAGATACCCCATCTTTAGCACCAGTAATTTTTTCAAAACATTTATTAAACTCTGCTTCAGTGGTGGGATCGCCATCAAGTAACCAACCTTTAATACTTAAACTTTCTAATGCTTTTGTTACATCTGTCATTGCTTCACCTCCATAACTTTTAGTGTCAATTGTGTTGGAGAAACATTCAGATACGCAATTTTACTAGCGTCATTAACATTAATATAAATTTTGTACTCAAGAAGATTTGTGGTATTAGGAGCGTCAAAAACTTCGGAAGAATGTGCCATTCCATAGGAGTTTACCATAATGGCTCTACCTATATCAGAATATAATGCTGACCAACCGCCACTATTAATTTGTCTATACAGAGCTTTATAGAGCCAAGGGCCACCACTAGAATAACTCTGTTGCCCACCATTTAAACTTATTATCATTTTGCTATTTGCAAACCTTGGTGTCAATGCAACATGATAAGCGGTTGCGGTAGCTGACGTACTTTGATTTGATAAAGTTGCATTTGCTTGATAATACGCAACTTGTATTACTGCACCTGATGCCATTGCAACGGCTGGAGCGAGTGTTCCAGCAGAAATTGTACCAGTGTTTGCAATCCCACCACTAAAAGTGGAAGCACCAGTAACCCCCAGAGTTCCAGCAACAGCAATATTAGTATCTAACTTGGCACTACTTACACTCCCATCAGGAGGCTGGGTTGTTTGAAAAGCCTGATGATAGATTACATAAATGTCATCACTAGCCGAAACTGTATATCCTTGAAGAGTTACAGTCGTTCCGCTTGCAGTATAAGAAGTGCCACTTTCCTGTCTGACATGATTTATGAAAAGCTGTATTTCATTTGCATTTGTAACTGGTGTCGATAACGTCAATGTACCACCAGTTGCTCCAGTCAAATCCTGTTTCTGAAACGAGGTATAATTTACATCAGGTTTATTGCCAACATAGGCCATTTACACACTCCTTATGTCGAAATATCTTGAACATAGCTGGCTATCACATCTAAAGAATCAGCTGCACTTGATTGAACCCAAATCCGATCTCCATCAGCTCCAGACCCATTCTTTCCTAGCAAAACAATCTTTGAGTCATAGGCATAAGACGAACCAGA
>TARA_Y200000002_G_scaffold65261_1_pt1 | contig 12958 bp, 12 predicted proteins | sample TARA_Y200000002 | Tara Oceans TARA_Y200000002 (sample SAMEA2619388) | marine metagenome | biome: marine biome (ENVO:00000447); feature: surface water layer (ENVO:00002042); material: "saline water (ENVO:00002010), including plankton (ENVO:xxxxxxxx)" | depth 5 m | reverse complement strand
TTTATGCATTCTAATTTATTCATGTCTTAATATTTCAACAGGATTTAATTTCACAGCTTTCATCGAGGGAATAAGAGATGATAATAAGCTAATTACGAAAGACGCTGTGCAGATTATAAAAATTTGTGTGTAATTAATGTAGTAAGGAAAATAATTTATAAAATAAGCTTCTAAAAGATTTCTCTGAAGAAAAGACTCTAAAATTGAAATTATATTATTAAGATTTAAGGTTAATAAAAAACCTAATAAAATTCCAAAAATAATTCCTATTAAACTTACAATTATTCCTTGGGTAAAAAATATTAATGTAATTTGTTTTGAACTGGCGCCTAAAGTTAATAAAATTCCTATTTCTCTTTCTTTTGATTTTACAGTCATAATAACAGTCGAAAGAACCAATATTGATGCAACGGCAACAATCAAAAATAACATTAAGCTAATTAATAATTTTTCAAATTTGATAGCCTCAAAAAGAGTTCCATGAGTTGATTTCCAAGATGAAAAATCTAATTCATTATTAATTTTTTTTATTACATTGTTACTGATAACATCCGCATTAAATAAATCGTTAGTCTTTAATCTAATTGAGATAGTTTCATCAGTATTTATATTTTTTAATTTTTGTGCTGTTGAATGCGCCACTATTGTCATAACTTGATCTATTTCTGTTTTAAGTTCGTATATACCAACTATTTTTAAATTTACTGAAGTTGGATAGGATCCAATAATGGATGTTTTTATATCAGATGTTGTTATGTTTATCTTATCGCCAACATACACACCAAGATTGGCAGCTAAAAGCGATCCTATAATAATAGAGTTATTTGATTCTAGATTTTTTATATCCCCAACTAACATATAATCTGGAATAATTGACATATTTTTTTCATTATCAATATCTATTCCAACAATATTAATGCCCTTACTATTGAATTGTGAGGTAACTAATCCTTGGAGTGATATATATGGTGATGCATCAATAATATTTTGTTCTTCTTTTATATCTTTTATGAGATTTTCATAATCTTTTATAGGTCCATCAGAATAAATAACTGAGTGAGGAATTACACCCAATATTCTATTTTCAAGCTCTTTTTCAAAGCCGTTCATAACTGAGGTAACAACTATTAAACTCGAAATACCAATCATTAAGCCAACGATTGCTAATATTGTGGTGAAGGAAAACATTGCTCCTTTATTAGATCTAAGGTATTTATAACCTAATTTCAGAGATATAGAGGACACAAAATTATTTCATTAATTGTTTTAATACTTTTTCTATATTGCCTTTGTATGGCGGCCTAACCGCATCAAAGAATTTATCTAGTTTAAAACTAACATCTTTGTAGTAAGCTCTTGGATTAGAAAAATTTTTAAAGCCATCAAAGGATTTGTATCTCCCCATTCCAGATGGCCCAACACCACCGAATGATAAGTCATTCTGTTGAAGATGGCTTATAACATTGTTTACAGTTACGCCGCCTGAAGAAGTCTTATTTAATAAATTATCTTCCTCTTCTTTATTGTTTCCAAAATAATAAAGACCAAGCGGTCTATCCTTAGAATTAATTAAGGTAGTAGCTTCATCAATTTCATCGTATTCTACAACTGGTAAAAGTGGTCCGAAAATCTCTTCTTGCATGATCTTCATATCGTTAGTTGTATTAGTTACTATAGTTGGTGGAATTTTATAAAACTCTTGTTGTGAAAAGTCTTCATTTGATGGATTAATTTCATCAACATTAGCGCCCTTTTCAATAGCATCATCTAATAATTCTTTTAATCTATCGTAATGTTTTTCATTAATTATTGATGTGTAATCTTCATTGTCTTTTAAGTTAGGATAGAACTCTGATACAGCATCTTTTGTCTCATTAATAAATTCTTCTTTTTGATCTTTGTGCAAGACTACATAATCTGGAGCAAGACATATTTGACCAGCATTAAGTGTTTTTCCAAACATAATCCTTTTAGCAGTAGTTTTTAAATCAGCTGACTTGCCAATAACTACAGGTGATTTTCCTCCAAGCTCTAATGTGCATGGCACTAAATTTTGAGATGCAGCATTCATTACATGTTTTGCAACAGAACCACCACCAGTATATAAAAGATGATCGAACTTAAGTTTTGTAAATGACTCTCCTACATCAGGGCCCCCTAGAAAAGTTGCAAATTCATTTTCATCATAAGCTTTGTCGCATAGATCTTTTAAAAGTGATGATGTTATCGGTGTATGCTCGCTAGGTTTATGCATTACCTGATTTCCAGCAGTAAAAATTGATACAAGAGGTACAAAAGCTAAATTAACAGGGAAATTCCATGGTGATATCATTCCAACTGTTCCTAACGGCTCATACTTTATATAAGATTTCGCTCCAAGAAGCCCAAAAGGAAAATTTGATGATTTTTTTTCAGGCTTGCTCCACTTTTTAACATTCTTTATAGCCTGGTTGATAGCAGGCATAATTCCATAAACATCAGATAGCATTGATGCATTCTTTGATCTATTTCCAAAATCAGAATTCAAAGCTTCAACAAAGTCATAACGATTATCCATTATCAGAGTTTTCAGTCTCTCGAGTCTGTCAATCCTTAACTCCACAGATGGAGCGCCATTTTTAACAAAGAACTCTTTTTGATTAGAAAGAATTCTGTTCATTTCATCATAATTAGTCATATTTAAACTCCAAAATTAGCTTCTATTAGCTTTATCTTTGTTATTTGCATTACGTATTAATTTTCTCATATTTTCCCAATCTTCGTCAGACAATTTGTCGAGTTGTGAAAAAGTTCCTCCACCAGTTAGATATTGAGCTCCATCTAAGCCTATAGTTTGTCCTGTAAGATAATCACATCCATCTGCCATTAGAAAAGTTGCTAAATTCTGTAATTCAATCATCTCACCTACTCTTCCTAAAGGAACAGTACTCATCATGCCATCATCATTATTATTATCTGGATTTAGCCTTTCCCATGCTCCTTTTGTTGGAAATGGTCCTGGAGCTATACCATTAACTCGAATACCGTATTTACCCCACTCAGCTGCTAATGATTTAGTCATTGCATTAATACCTGATTTTGACATTGCTGAGGGAACTACATATGGTGAGCCGGTCCATACCCACGTAGTTAATATATTAACAATCGAGCCTTTGTGTTCAGATTCAATCCATCTTTTACCAACTGAGTGTGTCATATAAAAAGTGCCATGAAAAACGATATTAGCAATAGCATCAAATCCCTTATGGGATAAGTCTTTTGTTGGAGAAATAAAATTACCTGCAGCATTATTAACAAGCCCATCCAAAGGACCTGAATCAAAAATTGACTGGACATAGTCATCAACATCTTTTGAGGCCCTTATATCAAGTGTTTGAAAATGAATATTTGTTTTATATTTTTCAGTTATTTCATCTGCTGTTTCTTTTAGTACATTTTCTCTTCTTCCGCATATATATAATTCAGCGCCATGTTTTGCAAAATGATTTGCCATTTCCTTACCAAGCCCTGTACCACCGCCTGTAATTAAAATTCTTTTATTTTTAAGTAAATTATCTTGAAACATTTTTATTCCCTATTTAATAATATCAATAATAGCATCAGCCCATAGATCTGAATAATTTAATGACTCCACATAGTCTAAATTTTCACCCCCAGAATTATCAAATAATTCATAATATTCATCACCTATTTCAATTATTGTTTCAAGACAGTCAGCAGTGAATGCAGGAGAAAATACCAAAACATTTTTACATCCTTTAGCAGGCAAAGACTCAAGTACTTTATCAGTAAATGGTGTTAACCATTTCTTTGTAAGTCTTGATTGATAGGTTACTTGGTAATCATGTGGTTCTATATTTAACCTTTCAGCAAGTAATTTTGTCGTCTCGTATGTTGTAGCTTTGTAGCAAAATTTATTAGCTTCAGTAATTTTTATTTCACAGTCATGATCATTGCACATTGAATCCGGATAAACATTGTCTACATGACTGTTGGGTACCCCATGATAACTAAATATAATTTTGTCATATGATTTAATATCAAATTTTGAAGCTTTTTCCACCCATGCATCAATAAACTTCTCGTTATCATAAAATTGATTTATAAATCTTATATTTGGTACAACCCATTTTTTTGAAACTATTCTAGATATCTCTTCATAAACAGAACCAGTTGTAGCAGATGCATAATGAGGAAAAAGTGGTAGAACAATAATCTCATCAGGATTCTTCTTTAAAATTTCTTCAAGAGTATCTTCAATGGATGGATTTTGATATCTCATAGCAAAATGAACATCATATTCATCTAATTTTTTAGACAACTTATCTGATAATTGCTTGGTATTATACAAAAGAGGCGAACCTGTATCTGAATCCCAAACTTGTTTATAAACTTTGGAAGATGAAAATGATCTGGTTGGACATATAATGAAATTAACTAAAAAAAATCTTAATATAGGGTTTATATTTATGACTCTGCTGTCCATTAAGAATTGTCTTAAATATTTAAAAACACTGAAATAAGTTGGCTTATCCGGTGTCCCTAGATTGACTATTAATAATGCTTTTTTCATATCAAGCCCGATTTCCTTATTGTTGGATGAAATATTATAAATAATACTAATCCTATACATAAGATTGAACTAAAATAATACAAGTATGCTGGATTGATTGCATATATAGGCATAGCTATAAATGGTGTCGTCATGTGGCCAATTGGTATGACTGAACCAAGGTATCCAGCAGCTGAACCTTGATTTTCTGGTGTTTGTGCCAATGATAAAGATGATGCTAATGCTGGCCTTGTCATTCCAAACCCAAAACCTAAAATAATTATTGATAAGTAATAAACTGAAATTGATTGAAAAAATGCCATAGTTGAATATGAGAATATTAATAATACAGTACCAAATAAAAGTAGATTAAAGTTTTTCATTGGAAATGCATCAGTAAATATATACTGACTAACAATAGTTGAAATAGAGAGCAATGCAAATGTCATACTTATTAACGTTGGTAAGTTTTCAAAAGTATTAAATAAGTCTGTGATATAAAATCCTATAGATTGAAGTAATGATGCTTGGCATAAACTTAAAATTGCAGCATAGATTAGAAAAGGAAGGATAGTTTTTGAATACCAATTTATTTTTGTTTGTTCATTATTATTTTCTTTTTTAATATTGGTATTATCAAGTTCTCTATAAATACCAAATGCAGCTACTAATGCAAAAAATGAAAATACATAAAAAGGTGTTTCATTGGTTATTAAGAATAAAAAACCTCCCAATAATGGTCCTGCAACTGTACCTAATAAAAAACTAGACTCAAGCCTTGCAAACTTTAATGTTCTTTTTTCTTTTGTGGAAGTATCAGCAACATATGCAAATGATGCTGGTCTGGTTGCAGAGCCTACTAAACCATTTATAAGCCTTCCTAAGACAAGCGCTGGAAAAAGATATGCTACATGTAAGATATTTCTTTCTACTAAAAAAAGCGGAGTAATTAATGCAATTAATGAAATGGCATAACCAAGCAAGCCTAAAATTGCAATATTTCTTCTTCCATATTTATCGCTTGTTCTTCCCCAGAAAGCACTTGTTAAAGCCCATGCAAATGCTGATATTGCAAATATAGAAGAGGTTTGTATAACACTAAGGCCAAGATCTCTTGCAAGGGGTGGCACTAAAACAAAAACAAAAGATTGGCCTAATCCAACTGTAAAAAGGCCAAATTTTAACCATGAAGAACCTGAAATAGACATTAAGATATATTTGTTATACCAATAACTTCTCTGATTTCTTTTATTTTTTGCTTTGCAATAGATCTAGCTTTTCTAGAGCCATCACTTAAAACGTCATTTATATAATCTTTATCTTTAATGAGTTCAACATATCTAGATCTAATTGGTTTCAATTCATTATTGATTGTATTGAATAGCATTTCCTTTGCTTCACCCCAAGAAATGCCATCATCGTAATAGTTTTGAAATTCAGTAATTTTTTCTTCATCAGCAAAATTTTTGTAAAGATCAAATACAGTACATTCTTTAGAGTCCTTGGGTTCACCTGGCTCAAGGGAGTTTGTAACTATTTTCATTACTGATTTCCTTAATTTTTTTTCATCATCTAGAAGGGGAATAATATTTTCATAGGACTTACTCATTTTCCTTCCATCTAAACCCAATACGATCTTTTCTTTATCTGCAATTATAGGATCAGGAAGGGTTAATAGTGGCTTGTAAAGATGATTAAACCTTGCTGCAATATCTCTTGTCATTTCAAGATGTTGAATTTGATCTGATCCAACAGGCACATGTGTTGAATCAAACATAAGAATATCAGCAGCCATCAAAACAGGGTATGAAAATAACCCCATTGTGATTCCCTTGTCAGCATCATTTGTGTTTAATGATGATGCAGCTTTATATGCATGAGCTCTATTCATCAAACCTTTTGCAGTGACACAATTTAGTATCCAGCTTAGTTCTAAAATCTCCGGAACATCAGACTGTCTGTAAAAATATGTAGTTTTTGTATCTAGGCCGCATGATAGCCAAGCAAGAGCTATATCTTCAACTGATTGTTTAATTTTATTAGAATCTTGGTTTTTTATGATTGAATGATAATCAGCTAGAAAGAAAAAAGACTCTTCATTTTCTTTGGCCATCTCTAAAGCGGGTCTTATCGCACCAATATAATTTCCTATATGAGGTGTGCCAGTAGTTGTAATTCCTGTTAGAATTCTTTTTTTCATTAAGTATAATTATAAACTTCATATGTGAATATTGTGGAAACTAGTAAAGATTTATTCAAAGAATTAGAAACTGCTGAAAAGCTTTTTTTAGATGGTTCTATAAAAAATGCTCAAAAGATAGTAAGAAGCGTATTTAATAAAGCCAAGAATTTTAAAAATATTCCAAATAAATTAAAACACAAACTTAATGCAGCAATTAATCAATCTCGTTATTTTGATGATATTTCATCATTTGCGACTAATCCTAAAAGAGATAAATTAATATCGATGGTGAATAAACTTATAGAGAAACCATTAGAAGATCCAAGAAAACATGCTCATGCAATAAATAACATTCAAGGTCAATGGCAATTGCTAGATATTTCAAGTAAATCTGCTTCAAAGGATCAATGGCTTAAATTTAATGAATTAACTAATACAGCCTGGGAATCATGCAAAGAATATTTTGATGAAATTAAAGAATTAAAAATTAATAACGCAGCAGAGCGTGAAAAAATTATTAATGAAATTAACAGTTATGTTGCGAGTCATGAAAATAAATGGCCAGCGATAAAAGACCTCTCTCGATACCTAAATCAAATGTTTCATAAATGGCAGAATTTTGCACCAGTTTTAGACAAGGATTTACATAAGCTTAAAAAATTATATTTTGAATCTAGAAAACCTATAAATAAAGAAATTTTAAAACAAGAAAAAATTAATAAGGAAAAAAAAGAGTTATTAATACAAAAGGTTAATGAAATTAATGATGATGATAGCCAGGTTTGTATTAATAAATTTAAAGATTTAAAAAATGATTGGCAAAAAATTGGACCAGCAGGAAAGCGTGATGATCCTAAATTATGGTCAAGATTTAACAAAGATGCTGACAAATTTTTTGCTGAAAAAAAACAAGTTGTTAATGATGAAACCTTAATAGTATTGGAACTAATAAACGACCTAAAGTCAGATAAAAAATCAGTAAGTGAAATCGAGAATGAGCTTAAAATCTTAAAAAATATTTCTAATACTAAGGAATTAAAGACCATAAAGAATTTAATTGAGTCTAAAAAGAAAATCCAGTTACAAAAAAATAAAGATGAAAAACTTTTAAATTATAAAAATATTTATAATATTCTTATGGGCAATGATTCAATTGAAAATGTGCATAATGTCTTTAAAGGATCAATTGAAGCTGCATCTAAGAACAATAAATCAAATTTAGATGAGCTGATATATTCATGTATAAAACTAGAGATATTAGCCAAACTTGATTCATTAAAAAAATATCAAGAATTAAGAAATATTATTCAACTCGAGTTACTTCAAAATAAATTCAATAAAACTGATAAAGCAAACCTAGATAATATTGACTCAATAATTTGTCACTATATTATTAATTTTTCATCTTCCGATGCTGCAACTGATCATAAAAAATTATGGAATAGAATGGAGAAATGTTTTGATGTTCTCATTTAAGGCTGTTGATGATTTCTTTATGCCTAGATGAAGATAATGTATAACCAAGAAAGATTATAAATGGGACGATCATTAATAAAGTTGTTACAGGGCCTTGAATAAAAGCTAACGTGTAGGCTTGTTCAGCGGTATGATTTGCTCTATCAAAGTTAATATAATTTAAAACCAAGCCAGCAAAAAATGAACCCAATCCAGCATTTAGTTTTTGCATAAATCCAACTGTAGCAAATAGTATACCCTCTTGTCTTTTGTTGCTTTGTAACTCAACTTCGTCTGCAATATCCCCTACCATTGAGTCCCTAACCATAATACCCATAACATTAAAGGTAATTAAAAAAACTAAAAAAATACTTATAAATAAAACTAGCTGTAAAGAGCCTTTTTCCGGAGTGAGTCCTAGGTTGTACATGATAAATGCGACAGGAGATAAGAATCCAACACCTGCTATAGCTATCAAGACAACAGTTCTTTTTTCAAGAACTTTAACTATTCTAGGAGTTATATAAAAAGCTAATAATGTAGCAATTAAATAAATTGGTAAAAAATATTTAATCTGTGTAGCTTCAAATTCCCAAAAATAGGTATTTACAAATAAAGTTAATGTATTAGCTAAGCCCCATGCTAGTGATAGAAATAGGTTTCCGAAAAAGAAAATTAAAAATGCTTTGTTTGTAACAGCTATTTTTAATTCATTAAAGATTTCATAAAGAGCTATATTTCCATTCCATTTAGACAAATCTTTAATTTCATCTTTTGTTGAGAATGAAGAATAAAGTACGGAGATTATCATAAATACTGCACCAGTTAAGGCAAAAGGAAACCATGCATCAGGATTTAATTGACCTTGAGGATATTCAGGAGTTGATGCAAAAAATATACCGTATCCAAGAAATGCGTTACTAAGACCAGCGACCCACCCTATCATTTCTCGCCAAGACATTAATAAAGTTCTTTCCTCATAATCTTTGGTTACTTCTCCACCAAATGCTCTATGAGGGATATCAAAAAGCGTCATTCCAATTCTCGTAATAATTGTAAATATTGTCATCCACAGAAATAAATCATTTTGAGACATATCCCAATCTTGTCTTGGAGCAAATAACAAAATATAACCTAATGACATGGGCATGAATGAAATCATCATGTATGGATGACGTCTTCCATATTTAGAATTAGTTCTATCAGATATAGTTCCCATTAATGGGTCTGTAACTGCATCAAAACATAACGCAATAAAAATAGCTAATCCTGCCAATCCAGGATTTAAACCAATGATGTTGCTATAAAAGAATAGTAAAAAAAAGGTAAACGTATCTGTTTTAATACCATTAGCAACTGCACCGATAGAATAATTTATCTTAAACGTGTTAGTTAACATTTTAAATTATTGATTTAGATGAATTAGAAGATCGTTTTTAAATTGAATAAATACCGGAGGTTCAATTAAGTGTCTCATATCCGGTATTATTTTGAGTTTACTATCTTTAATCAAATTGTTAAGTTTATAGGCATTTTTTACTTTTATTAGCGGATCTTCTGCACCATGAATTATTAAAGTTGAGGCTGAAATAGAGCGCACTTTATTTAATCTGTTTTCTGATCCTAAGATAGATGTTATCTGCCTTCCAAAACCAGTATCTTCTGTTCCACCTCTTTCGGCTGATATTTTAATACTTTCATAAAATTCATCTGTATTAAGATCAATACCTTCATAACCTATTTCTTTAAATATTTTTTTTGATCGTTCAACCCTTTCATCAATTGTTGCATTTGGGTTTTTTGTTCTATTCATTAATAATTTCCTAACTTTTCTAGTTGGACCGTTAAATGGAGATGGTGTTGATGCTGTTGATGAAATCAAAGTAAATGTTTTAACTTTAGCCGGATAATTTGCAACGATAATTTGAGCTATCATGCCGCCCATAGATATTCCTAAAACATGGGCCCTGTCTATTTTTAAGTGATCTAGAACAGATACTGCGTCACCTGCCATATCATCTATAGTATATTCAGATTGAATAGGAAGTCTTAAGTAGTATCTGATGTAATTTTTAACAACTGTGTTATCGACATTATCATTTGAAAAATCATCATTTTTAATTTTTGATGATAATCCAGTATCTCTATTATCAAAAACAATTGGTCTAAAATTATTTTCTATTAGAAATTCAATTAAATGCTCTGGCCAATTAATTAACTGCCCTCCCAATCCTTGAACTAGAAGTATTGGATCTGCATCTCTAGGACCATAATCTCGATAATATATTTCTATATCATTGTTTAATGCTGTTCCTTCTTCGAATGAAAATAAATTTGAATTTGTAAACATAATTGAAAATATAATTAAAATTTTATAAATACTATTCTCCATAGTCATTTAATATAGACCTTGAATAAGCATCTATTCTATCTTTAATGTTCTGCCTTAATGCACCCCAAAATAACATTACATCAAAAGGATGTAGATCGCCATTGAAAAATTTCATTTTTTTAATATTATCAATCAATGGTCCTTTAGTTTCTATTAGACCGGATTCATTATTTAAAGAGGCTTCAAAACCTTGAATTCTAGTTAATCCTATCGATTTTTTAGTACCAGTATGTTCAGATCTTAGCCTATCAGTAAAATCATAGTTATTAGCCTTATTAATTATCGATTTATTAGATAAGTCATAGTGCCAATCGTTATCATTTGACCATGAGAAAGGGTTGGTAGATACAACTTTTTGTTTCATAAGTTCCACTGACCACCCATCCGGTTTCCAGAATAAAGTTTTTTCTCTATTTCTTTTAAAACCTTCAACAACCGTGGACCATGAAACTATGCAATTATAATCATTATATGAAGACGATCTTCTAATATTTGGAAATAAATTTTCATAATATTTTTCTGGAATCATGTATCCAATAATATATCCACACACAAAAAGATTTTGAAGTTTTGTATTATCAATCAAATTATTAATAAGTCTTTGTGCATGAAGCGCACCTTGGCTATGAGCATATATAATGAATGGTTTTGCATCATTCATGTATCTTATAAAATGCTTAAATGCTGACTCTATATCTGAGTATGCAAGATCTAAAGCCTTTCTTCCACTATCGTTTCTATCAAAAAATGAATAATAAGTAGCCTGTCTATATTCAGGTGCATATATATTACAAGAATCATTAAATACTGATGCTTGATTGCCAAGCATAATTTCAGTTCTTTCATATGCAGATTTATTTTTGTCCATATCAGAATTCCAATTCTTTTCATAAAAACCAGTTGGATGTATATAAAAAACATTTATATCATTATTATCTTTTTTAACTTCATAAGATTCATCTGGAACGTAAAATTGTTGACCCTCAGTAAGAGGTGTGGCCGCCCAATTACTTAAATCATTATAATCAGGTGAAGGTGGCGATAATGAAGTATCAAAATCATAATCAGGCTTAATAAACTCAAGAAGTTTGATTGTATTGTTGTCTGTCATTTATGACTGAAGATATATAGACTTCTTTGGTTTCTTAAATAACTCTTTTACCATTGGAACGAAAAAATCTAAATCAAATGCATCATATTCAGGATCAAAGCTATTTTGATCATATTTTTCACAAAATTCTTTACAACTTTCAAAATATGGACTTTCTGAATATTTATCTCGCATATTTTTATCTAAACCAAGAAACTCAAAAAAATAGTATCCCTGAAAGATTCCATGATGTTTAACAATCCAATAATTTTCTTCAGATACGAAAGGCTCTAATATTGTTGCTGCTAACTCTGCGTGATTAGCGGGAGCAAGATTATCTCCAATGTCATGTATTAGTGCACATACGACATATTCATCATCTTTGCCATCTCTGTAAGCTCTTGTAGCTGTTTGTAAACAATGAGTTAATCTATCAACTTGAAAGCCACCATAGTCATTTTCAAGCATTCTTAAATGATCTAAGACCTTCTCAGCTAAATGATCATAATCTTCTGCATTACTTGCTGCAATAATGGAATAATCTTCAGCATCCCCGTCCTTCATTTGTGTAAATTTTGCTCTATCTTCAACCATACAAAAATTATATCTTAAAAAATATCACACACCTACCCCATATAAAAAATATGATGTTGTTTATAGAAATATTAATTTTTAATGTGAATAATTTTGTTAGTTGCTGATGCTACAGCGACAAGGTTCCCATCTTGATATAGTTCGCCTGTTGTAAAAGTAACAGATTTGCCTTTTTTTATAATTTTACCAATTGCAGTTGTTTTTATATTTGGTGAGCATGATTTAAGAAACTTAACATCAATATCTAAAGTTAGAGGTAAAGATTTACCCTCAGATTCAAACATTATAAATTGAGACATACAAGCATCTATCATACCTGTAACAAAACCTCCTTGAATAATAGTTCCATTAGAATGTGTTAACTTTTCAGTAGGCATATATTCATTTACCCAAGCATTTTTATTTTCATCATAATAAGCATTGGTAAAACCTAGCATGGATAAAAATTCTGGTGCTTCTTGAAAAAATTCTTTGAGGTCTGTATTCATATTAAATTGGCGGAGGGGGTGGGATTCGAACCCACGGTGCCGATGAAGGCACGACGGTTTTCAAGACCGTTACAATAAACCAGACTCTGCCACCCCTCCTATTGTAATCAAGGTATTTTAAAGAATTTCAATCTTTAATCAATTGCTTTAATTGATATATTGATTTTAGTCAGAGGGTTTATTTAATTCGACAAATTCTTAATCA
>TARA_Y200000002_G_scaffold115882_1_pt1 | contig 13018 bp, 11 predicted proteins | sample TARA_Y200000002 | Tara Oceans TARA_Y200000002 (sample SAMEA2619388) | marine metagenome | biome: marine biome (ENVO:00000447); feature: surface water layer (ENVO:00002042); material: "saline water (ENVO:00002010), including plankton (ENVO:xxxxxxxx)" | depth 5 m | reverse complement strand
ACTTTAGACATCTTATACCCTTCCACTAACAATCACTTCATAATATTCAAGTCTCTATATATTAACCTATTTGTGATAATGGAAAATATCCATCACCCATTTGGCATAGCAAGCATTCCCTCTCCGAGCAACGCGGCTGCAGATACCCCGTCAACAACTGGCATACTAAACTCTTCACTGAATGGCTTGGCCAGATGTGCCATTCCTGCACAACCTAGTGCTATACTACCAATCGAATATTCCTGCAGTAAACTGTGGATAATTTCTCTCATCTGAACTTGAGTTTTTTCTGGTTTGCTTTCAAAATCCAAAACAGGGATGTTGCTTGCGTGTACGAAACTACATTTGTCAAACAAACCGTAATTTTTAAGATTATCCTCAATTACTGGAACGGCCTCTGATACGGTCGTTATTACTCCAAATTTATCGGCATATAGCGAGCACATTGTAAAAGCTGCCCAACCTATGCCAATGGTAGGAGTTGAAATAGTTTGCCTTGCTTCTAGTAGAAATGGATCGTCAAAGCACGCTATAACAGCTAATTTTGAGCCAGCTTGTTCTGCTTCTTTTAAATTTGATAACAAAATTGGTTTTGCCTTTTCTGCATCACTCGGACCTTGAATAGCGCTGGGAGCACCAAAGCAAGTTACTCCCTTAACATTTCTACGGTTATTTAACGCTGTGTTCGCTGACAAAACAATTTTATCAGTCATAGACTGTGTTGAATTTGGATTTACAAAGACCATATCAATGTTCTGCTTCAAACAAGGCCCTTTCCAGCATCTGACCCTTTTTTGTTACGCCGTCTTTGTGATAAGACAAAAAACGTCAAAAAGAATACTATGATTAGCAAAGAAAACAATGTTGTAAGCGTGCCAAGTGCGTAAATAACTGGGGTGGTAACATTAGTTGTCATTCCAAAAATTTCTAGTGGCAATGTATTGCGACTGCCTGAGGTCAACAGTGTTCTGGCAAATTCATCATAACTTAGTGTGAAACCAAACAAGGCAACACCTATTAAAGAAGGAGCAATAATCGGTAGCACTATCAAACGAAAGACTTGAACTGGGCCCGCCCCTAAATCTCTACCCGCTTCTTCATAAGCTTTATCAAAACGGTTGAAAACTGCAAACATTATCAATATTCCAAAAGGAAGCGTCCAAGTTAATTGAGCTCCCAGTCCTGAAGTCGACCAGTGTACTTCCCACCCCAATTGAGAAAAGATGAGGCCAACGCCCAATGACACTAGAATTGATGGAATGACCAAGCTTGCAATTATGAGATAAAAAAGCGGTGTCGAGCCAAAGAATTTCTTTCGGTAAGCCATTCCCGCACCTACTGAGAAAACCACGGTTATAACCATTACTGTCAGGCCCAGAATTATACTTCGTTGGAAAGAGCCCCAGATATCACCGACCATTTGTGTTCTAAATAGTTCTCCAAACCAATGCAAAGATGTGCCTTGCATCGGGAACGTTAATCCTCCAGTTGGTCCCTGGAAACTTAAAATACCTATTGTTATGACCGGGCCGTACAGAAATATTAAAAACGCAATAAATATTGCAGTTAGTATGTAAAAACCGATAGATTGCTTTTCACCCAAGTCTATAACTCCTTACGAATATCTACAAAACGCAGCATGATAGAAATCATAATGACAACGGTTGCCAGTAAAACGACGGCAGTTGCACATGCCGATGGGTACTGAAGTAGACTTATATCATTTGAAATAAGACGCCCCATATTAGCTATTTGAGAACCAGACATAAATCTAACGGTAATAAAATCACCCATAACCAGTGCAACAACAAATATCGAACCAATCATTAATCCAGGCTTACAAAGAGGAATAATAACATTTACTAAAATCTGAGTGCTAGATGCGCCAGCGTCTCTGGCTGCCTCGATAAGTGACTTGTCGATTCTCATCATAGTATTGAAGATGGGAACCACCATGAAAAGAGTGTATAAATGAACAAAAGCCAAACATACCGAAAATTCGGAATATAAAAGCCATTCGACGGGCTCATCCACAATTCCCATTTCAATTAATGATTGATTTGCCAAACCATTACGGCCTAGAAATGGAATCCAACTAATCATTCTGATGATATTGGAAGTCCAGAATGGTATGGTGCACAAAAGAAAACAAATGATTTGCCACGTTAACGAATTTACAAAAAATGCCAAGTAGTAAGCGATCGTAAATCCTAATATAAGCGTTACTACCCAAACCAAAAACGCAAAATATAGTGTTCTAAAAAAAACCCTGTACGTCACATCAGAGGTCAACAAAAACTCATAGTTATCAAAAAGAAAAGCCGGATAGATTGAAAATTCAGTTGAACCCCAAAAGCTCACTGCTGTTATGATAATAATTGGTATAATAATAAACGCCGATAAAACTAGGATTACCGGACTAGCCAAAAGTATACTTGATATATTTTTTTGAACTGTCGCCAATATTTATTTCCGTTATCAAATAAAAGTAATCTAAGTTTTCTGGAAGTAATCTCACATAATCGACCGACGCAGCGAAACCGCGTCGGTCTGTAGTTTATTTTAGGAAGCGATAAATTCGTTCCACTTTCTTACCATGTACTGGTTCTCATCCATAACGGCGTTCCAACAGGCCACACTACCCATGCGGTCGTAGAAAGAACCACCATCGCGAACCGCGCCTGCACTTTCCATTTTCACGCCTTGTGGGTTCACAATGTCACCTTGAGACTCTTTACCTTCAAACCAAAAGCCCCATTCATCAGCAGACATGTATTCTTTTGAAGTTTCAACGGCTGCTGAGTAATAGCCTTGACGCATTAGAAAGCCGCCGACCCAGCCAGACAAATACCAGTTGATATACTCATACGCTGCGTCTAATTCTTTACCGCTTAGATGCGCAGCAATACCAAGACCGCCACCCCAGCTTCTATAACCTTCCTTAAGTGGCTGGTAAACGCAAGGTATACCTTTCGACCGCACGGCAGTAATTGCAGGTGACCACATTGATTGAATTACGACCTCACCAGATGCCATTAGGTTAACTGACTCATCAAAACTTTTCCAGAAAGCCCTGAATTGTCCGGCCTTTTTCGCTTCTGTAAAGATTCCGATAGTTTTATCGATCTCTTCTTTCGTCATGTTACCTTTGTCACCATATTGGATTTCTCCCATAGCTTCGCAAACCATCGCCATGTCCATAATACCAATTGATGAAATGTCCAGAATTGAAGCTTTGCCTTTAAATTCTGGATTGAGCAGTTCTGCCCAGGTGTTAATGGGTCTATTAATAAGATCTGGTCTTATTCCCAAAGTGTCGGCATTATAAATTGTCGGTATCAATGTCATATGGCCAGTTTCACTTGAAGAGAAGCTTTTTCCATTAGCTCCTTCAACGAAACTTACAGTGTGAGGTGCAGTCCCTTGAGCAATAGTGCTCGTAGGTGTCAGTTTACCATTCTTGAAAATTCCGACAATTTTATCGTAGTTTGCGATTTTACTTGTGTCCATGGCTTGTAAGTTACCAATTGGCCATAATTTTTTACACATCCAGTATTCAATATCAGCTATATCGAACGACTTTGGCTGTGTTGCAACTTTTTGCACAACAGAGTCACTATCTAGTGCAGTCATCTCCATCGTAATACCAAGATCTTCTTTGGCTTTTGCGGCAATCTCATTAAAGGCAGATACACCTGTGCCTGACTGTCGTAATACAATGTTGCTCTGTGCCCAAATCATAGGGGCTCCGAGCGTTCCTGCAGCTGCAGCTGTTGAGGCTGCTACACCACTTTTAAGTAGTGATCTGCGGGAAATTTTACTTTTGCTATTCGCTTTCATATTAATCTCCAACTTGATTTATGACATCATTGTGTTCTTAAAGTTTTTGCATCGATGTCATTCCAAACTGCAAAAACCGTTTCTCCGATAGTAAATGGTTTATCGAAAAAAATTGCTTCTGGCATTTTTGCCATATACTCGTCACCTGCATCGCCCTCGACAGATACAGTCACATTGTCACCGAAGTATTCAATTGCATTTACCGTACATTTGATGTTCCCCTTCGAACGCGCTAGGCTGAAAAGATCGGATCTTATGGAAATAAGGCTTTCTTTCCAATCTATCACATTGTGACCACCAAGAAATTTGGCAACGAACTCAGTTTCAGGGTTATTATAAATGTCTCTCGGCGATCCACTTTGCTGAATTTTCGCATCATTCATAACAACGATCTGGTCAGAGAGAGCCATTGCTTCATCTTGGCTGTGAGTGACGTGCAAAAAAGTAATTCCAAGTTCTGATTGTAAACGCTTCAACTCTGCGCGCATCTTGACACGCAGAAATGGATCAAGTGCTGACAATGGTTCGTCAAGTAATAAAATTTGTGGGTCCGTGATTAACGCACGAGCTAGAGCCGCGCGCTGCTGTTGTCCACCAGATAACTGGCTTGGTAAACGTTCCGCATATTGAGACAAACCAACTGTCCCCAGCATTCTCTGAACCTTTTCCTTTTGTTCAGACGCAGCGACGCCTTTAATTTTCAGACTAAATGCAACATTTTTCTCAACGTTCATGTGGGGGAACAAAGCATAGTTTTGAAACATCATTGCTGTACCACGCTGTGCAGGCGGTAGTTTTGAAATATCACGCCCGTCCAAAACCACTGCTCCTTCAGAAACTTCTTCGTGACCAGCAACCATCCGCAACGTAGAGGTTTTCCCGCAACCAGATGGCCCAAGTAAACAAATATAGCCTTTGTCATTAAACTTAATGCTAACGTTGTCTACCGCTACAGCATTTCCATAAAATTTTGAAACACCTACTAATTCTAATTGCGACATAAATTCATTCTCTTAAATTTGATTGCAAGCTGTCAGCGACTCGGCTGAAAGTCTGCTTATTAGGTGACAATTAAGAGGAAAAATCAAACAATTTGATTAAAAAACAAGCACGAAAGTATATCACTGCTTATTTTTTTATCTTTTTACAATCACGTTTATTTGCATTTTTTGGCCCATGTTAGACGCCAAAATTTACATTTTATTTAGAAAGAATCTCCAAATAAATTTTAACAACCTTAAAACTCTTCTACAGCATCATGTTGTATTCATCCTTTGCTATCTTTTCTGTAATTATTTCGTTGTCCAAATCTGATTTTATCATTTTTGGATCTCTTTCTGATTTAGCTCCGTATCCTCCGCCGTTTGGCCCAAGAACCTCTATCTTTGTTCCGACGGAGATTGCCTTATAAGGAATTTTTGATGGTAGGCTCGATTTACTATTCGCATTTTCTATCAAATTTATTTCTGCCGTAGACCCATTGGCCCCACCATCAAAACCCCAAGGTGCATACTTATGTCCATCTCCCTCAATTGAAATTGCACCGTCATCCAGATATTCAAAAAGTCTCACAGTACCTAAACCACCACGCCATTTCCCATGTCCTGCATCCGCTTCTCTCAACTCATATTTTAAAACCCTCAAGGGCAAATGGCTTTCAATATCCTCGATTGGGTTATTTCTGGTATTCGCATATAGTGTGTCGACTGCATCCATACCATCTTGCCCATATCGCCCACCATAAGACCCCTCCATAATTTCCATGTGAACCCATTGGGAGTCTGCTTTTCCACCGGAAAATGCAACAACCCGTAAATTTCCAATGCCTGCACTGATCTTTTCTGGAACCGCTTGCGACATAGCCTTCATTACCGTATCAGCCACAGCATTTCCTGGGCAAAAGCGTGCTATCACAGGCGCGGGAAAAATTGGGTTTGCAAGGCTGCCAAGTGGGGCTGTGATTTTAATCGGTCTGGTGAGACCGCTATTTTGAGGTATTGCGCCAAACTCGTCACTATCAAGTAGAATAGAACGTAGCGTCAACCATATTGCACAATCTACTGTGCCAACAAAAGGCATATTTATTGGCTTATTGTCAATCTGATTAGATGTGCCTGCCAGGTCAACTTTCAAGTTTGACCCTTCCACATTAATCGATGCAGCAATTTTTATATCTTTTAACTTCTCATCATCGCTATCGAGAAATCCATCTATGAATGTTTCTGCATAATAAGTTCCATCGGGAACCTCTTTGATAGCTTTACGCATTAGCGTCTCTGAATAATCTAGAAGATTCTCATAGGCAGCGGTTATGGTCTCAAGTCCATATTTTTGTATAAGGTTATTGAATCTCTCCGCACCAATTCTTGCTGCAGAAACTTGTGCCTCCATGTCACCAACTACAAGGTCCGGCATCCTGATATTAGATCTTAAGATTTGCCACACTGGCTCAACTTTTTTATTATTTTCATAGACCCTTACCGCTTTAAATTGGAGGCCTTCGGCATATGCATCGACAGCATCAACAATTCCACAACTTCCAGGTGTCAAAGCCCCAACGTCGAGATGATGCGCAGTCGTGACAGAGAAACCAACGAGGTCATTATTAGAGAATACAGGAACAAGAAACCCAACATCTGGACCGTGTGAAGCGCCATTGTACGGGTCGTTATGCATAAAAATATCCCCTGGTTTGATTTCATCGCCTCGTCCTGTTAATTCCTCTAGCACACCCATAACATATCCCGGAATTGGGCCAGATTGGAGCGGAGTGCTCATGGTACACTCACAAAGCTGACGCCCGGTTTGATCTGTTAACGCAGTCCCAAAATCTTCACTTTCTCTTATAATACTTGAGTAGCTCATGCGCATTAGTTTCTGGCCCATTTCCAGTGCTATATCTTCAAGCGCTCCATGAATCACTGACGCTAAAAAAGGGTCTATCTTTTTATCACTCATTGTTATTATCCAATTTTTTTAATCTGAGAGTTAGGTCATCATCAACAGACATTGTCCACCCAGGGGGCACAACTATTGTACTGTCCTCTTGATAAATAACGTTTGGACCAGCTTTTTGAGCGCCCCCTGCCAAAGTCTTTCTGTCTATAATTTCAGTTTCGAAACTTTGGGGTTTACCATCAATGCTAAATTCAACGTTAGTATTAGGTAAATTTAAACGACTAACAGTTTCGTCAGTGCTATTTTCAAAAGAAAGTGCGCCGCTTGAATTTTCGCTTATGATATGTGCTTTCAATTTAACAGATACCATTTCTATGTCAGCCGATAAAAAATTATGACCGTATTCTTGCTTATGCTGTCTGTGGAAAGCATCCCATACCTGCTCCAAGTGTTCTGTTCCAAGAGTATTGGAATTTAGGGGCACTTTTAGTTCGTACCCCTGACCCACATATCTCAAGTCTGTAAAAGCCTCAAAGCGTATCAATTTTGTTTCAGCCTTATCCCGTTCAAAAATTAAAGTCAGATCACTTTTCATTTCAGATAAGGTTTCATTAAGGGTGGATAAATTAAATTGTGTCTTTGTCATAAGCAATGTTTTGACAGAATGGTATTCAACCCGGGAAATTAACAATCCAAAAGCACACATTATTCCAGGGTTTTGGGGTATAATAACTTCATTTATACCCAAAATTTCAGCAACCCCAACAGCTTGTAAAGGCCCTCCACCGCCGAAAGCACATAAGCTAAAGTCTCTTGGGTCTATACCCTTTTGAATGGTCCTAGATCTTATAGCTGACGCCATATTATTATTGAGAACTGAAATTGTACCAAGTGCTGTTTGATTTATAGTACTTCCAAGGGTTAATGAAACTTCTTTGAGGCTCGTTTCTGCCATTTGTGAATCCAACGTCATTCTTCCATCAAGAATTCTGTCACCAAGCAACCTGCCCAGCACTAAATTCGCATCTGTTACCGTTGGTTTTGATCCACCCAAATTATAGCAGGCTGGACCAGGATAAGCTCCAGCACTCTCAGGACCGACCTTAAAACCACCACCAGCATCTACTCTAGCAACCGAACCTCCGCCCGCGCCAATGGTGTGAATATCAATCATTGGTAGCTGTACTGGGTATCCTGAAATACTTGCATTACGTGAGCTGACCTCATTCAATTGCCCATCATTTATAATTGAAATGTCAGCACTAGTCCCTCCGATATCAAGAGTGATTAGGTTTTTCATTTTTTTCTTAGATGCGAGCCATAAGCCAGCATTTGCTCCGGCAACTAATCCCGAAAGTAAGGTAAGTTCTGGGTGCCTCATTATCATTTCTGGTGTAGCCAGTCCTCCACTGGAAGTCATAATTCTCAATTCAGCGTTCTGGCAAATTTTCTTTAAGTTAAGTGTTAGATTATCAATATAGTGCGTAACTTTCGGCCCAATGAAAGCTGCCACGGCACCAGTAGTAAAACGTTCAAATTCACGGAATTGCGGAGAGACACTCGATGAGGTTGTAACAAAAGCGCTTGGCATTTGGTCTCGTACAAGTTCTAAAACGCGACCCTCATGTGCATTATTTCTATAGGAAAATAAAAAAGCTATAAGAACAGAATTGACACTATTTTCTTTGAAAAACTCTATATGAGCCAAAATACTTTTTTCATCTAAAGGTGCAATTTCGTTACCAGAGCTATCTAGACGGCAGTTTACTGTCTTTCTAAACTTACGCTCGATCAAGGCTCTGTTTTGCCATGGGATTTCCTGTCCAATCGAATAATGTTGCGGCCTTTGATGTCTGCCGATGTGCAAAATATCTCTAAAACCAGAGTTGGTTATTAATCCAACTTTTGCGCCTTTGCCCTCAAGTATGGAGTTAGTTCCAACGGTAGTACCATGAAAAATGGTGGACACGTCTGTTGCTTTGATCGTGTATTTTGTTAAGAGAGCCTCCAGACCGGCACAGACAGCTTTGGATGGGTCATCCGACGTAGATGGTGTCTTGTAAACAAAAGTTTTTTGATTAGATTGATTGAAACAGAAAAAATCTGTAAACGTACCGCCAACATCAATACCAATTGAATACAACTTCTTCTTCCTTTTACTAAAAGTATAGTGTTACCATACTTTGGATCAGAGCTTGACTACGAGTCAATAGACAGAAGGGGCCGCTCGGATGAAGGGAATTCAAATTAATAAAATTGATGATAATTTTCACAGAAGTTTGGAAGTTAATTTACTCAAACCTGATATAAACAGCCATGAAATTTTAGTTGAAGTCCATTTTGGAGGGTTGAATTACGCTGATCTAATGATGTGCAATGGATCTTATCCTCATCCTAAAGGTTATCCACTTCAAGCAGGAATAGAGTTTTCAGGCATTGTTGTAAAATGTGGCTCAGAAGTTCAAAAATTTTCGGTTGGTGACAGAGTGGCAGGCTTTTCCGAAGACGCTGGTGCTTTTTCAGAGTATTTAAGCGTACCTGAGACTAGCGTCACAAAATTAATTGACGAAGTTTCCCTTGAGGACGGTGCTGCGTACTACGTCCAAACAACAACGGCATTTCACCTATTACATACTATTGGCAAGGTAGAGGCCGGTGATATTGTACTTATTCATGCCATAGGGGGCGGTGTTGGATTGAATTTAACTCAGCTTGCAAAGCACTCAGGAGCAACGGTAATAGGTACTGTTGGAACAAGTGGAAAGGAGAAAAGACCATTAGAGTGTGGAGCTGACCTTGTCTTGGATAGGACTAAGCAGCAATTTACAGAACAAATTCAGCAAAAATTTGGAAAATCTCCTATTAGACTGTTAATCGACTCCACCGGCGCAGATATTTTAAATGATAGCTTCGACTTAATGCAAAACTTAGGTCACGTAGTAAGTTATGGAGAAGCCAGTGGTAAACCTTATGATAACCTATGGTCCCAATTAGTTCTAAGATCTTTAACTTTCTCAAGGCTGCATATCGGCCATATCGATCATCAATCAGACGAGTGGCTCCAGTCTCAGGCTACTATCCAAGAAATGATTAAAAATAAAAAACTAAAGTTATTTATTGAACACACTTTCTCAATCGAAGACTTTAACCTGGCATATCAATCCCTAGATAGCCGTAAAGTATCTGGAAAAATTTTAATTAAAATAAAATGAATTGCCATTATTTCAGAAATCAGAGTAGTAAAAGACAAATATACTTTAATTCGCAGCGAGTGCCGTTTCACGAGGCTCAGGCACTTATAAAAAATATCTTACCTGATCCAGGATTTACTTCTGCTTATGAAACTATTTCTAAGTGGCCAGGTTATCAGCCAACATCGCTAATTAATCTCGACAATGTGGCAGATGCCTTGGGTGTCAAATCTGTTTTTTACAAAAACGAGGCAGAGCGGTTTGGCCTCAAGAGCTTTAAGGCGTTGGGTGGAGCCTATGCGGTTCATAAATGCTTAGAAATGCTAATTGGAAAAAATCATATTAGCAGTTATAAAAGTTCAAAAATCAAAAAGATGATAGCCAGGATAACGGTCACTTCAGCAACAGATGGAAACCATGGAAAATCTGTAGCCTGGGGAGCGAAAATGTTTGGTTGCAAATGCATAATATTTATTCATGAGAAAGTAAGCAAAAATAGAGAAGATGCCTTAAAGAAATATGGAGCGCAAGTCGTAAGAGCGGGAAAAAATTATGACGAAAGTGTGAAAATAGCTCAGGAGAAAGCGAAAGAAAATGACTGGCACGTAATTTCTGATACATCATATGCCGGATATACCACAATCCCGAAACATGTAATGAATGGCTATGAAGTTATGGTCTACGAGGCTGTAATAAAACAAAGTATTCGGCCAACACATGTATTTTTGCAAACGGGTGTGGGCAGCTTGGCAGCAGGAGTAACTGCAAGCCTTTTTCGACACCTCGATTATTCGCCCAGAATAATTTTGGTAGATCCAGAAAATGCAGATTGTTGGGTGCAATCAATTAAACATGAAGAACCTGTCGCGTGTGACGGCAGCCTTAATACTTACATGGCAGGTTTAGCTTGCGGGACTGTTTCAGTAATAGCTTGGGACATTCTTTGCAAAACCATAGAAGCCTCGATGAGCATATCTGATTTAGATGCCGCAAGAGCAATGCGTTGTTTAAAATTTTGTAGTAGATCGCACTATGCAATTGAGGCTGGAGAGTCAGCAACTGCCGGATTAGCTGGCCTCATTTTAACCTCAAATACATCCGCTCTAAAGCAGAAATTGCAAATAGATAAAGACTCACAGATTTTACTTATTGGTAGCGAGGGTGTTACTGATCGAGATATATACAACAAAATTATGACAAATGAGCTACTTTCAGAAGCATGAATTACAAATCCAAATATACTGCAGCTGCGGCTCAACTTGGTCCTATTAATCCAAAAGATTGTAAAGAGTCCGTTGTATCTAGGATGTTTGATCTTTTGGTCGAAGCAAAAGCACAAGAAGCAAAGCTGGTAGTATTTCCAGAGCTATGCTTAACAACGTTCTTCCCAAGGTACTATATAACGGACCAAGCTAAGTTAGACGTATTTTACGAAACTGAAGCTCCTCTTTCGCTTATGTCGGATATGTTTGAGTTAATCAGCAAAGAGAACATGATAATTTCGTTCGGATTTGCAGAAAATGATAATGGGACGCCTTTCAACACCTCCGTATACGTAGACTCTTCAAGAAAACTAATTGGAAAATATAGAAAGATCCATTTACCAGGTCACACTGAATATGAACCACAGCGTCCATTTCAACACCTAGAAAAACGATATTTTAAAAAGGGAAACTTAGGGTTTCCAATTTTTGATACCAATCTTGGCAAGTTGGGGATGTGCATTTGCAATGATCGTCGTTGGCCAGAAACTTATCGCGTATTAGCGCTTCAGGGGTGTGAGGTTCTGACTTTGGGTTATAACACACCAAAGCATTATCCGTTGGCTCCGGAGCATGATCATTTGCAAGAATTTCATAACCATCTTTGTATGCAGGCAGGCGCCTATGCCAATGGTGTATGGGTCATTGCCTCAGCCAAAGCTGGATTAGAAGATGACTGTGAATTAATTGGTGGGAGTTGCATAATATCTCCAAGAGGAGAAATTGTTGCTGAAGCGAATACTACGATGGATGAACTTGTGCTTGCTGAAATCGATCTAGATGAATGCAGGTTGATAAAAGAAAACATTTTTAATTTTGATTTGCACCGGCAACCTGAGGATTACAAACTTTTAACAAAAACCTAAAACAAAAATAAAACGGTTTATGAGACCGTATGCGAGGATCAAATGAAAATACTTGTTATAAATCCGAATACAACTTTAGCGATGACCAAAAGTATAGGAGAGATGGCTGAAAAGTACTGTATGCTAGGCACAAAAATTACAGCAATTAGCCCTGAATGGGGCCCACGCTCCATAGAAGGGCATTTTGAAGAATATTTATCGGCTATGGCAACAGTAGAAACAGTCGCAAAATTTAAAGAAGATTATGACGCATTTGTAATCGCTTGCTATGGCGATCCAGGCGTTTCTGCATGTAGAGAAATTACTGATAAACCTGTGGTTGGCATTGGTGAAGCATCAATGCATATGGCATGTTTTGTAGGTCACAAATTTTCTGTAGTTACAGTCATTCCCAGAATTAAACCACTTTTAGAAGACTTGGTAAAACAACTTGGGCTAACTTCAAAATGTGCATCAATAAGGGCAACTAATCTTTCAGTCCTAGAAATAGAGAAAGATCCTGAAAGAGCCGTTACTGAGATGATTAATGAGGCAAAAATGGCTATCGATAGTGATGGTGCAGAGGCTATTTGTCTTGGCTGTGCTGGAATGGGCCCACTCGACTTGCGCGTACAAGACGCTATCGGGGTCCCAGTTTTTGACGGAACTGTTTCTGCGGTAAAGGTAGCAGAAGGTCTTGTTGCTTATGGTAAAAATACCTCAAAAGTTGGGGCTTACTCTTGGCCAGAAAAAAAAGAACTTGTGGGTTGTTCAAATATATTGAAATCAATTTCGGAATAACTTCGTTCAATTTAATTATTTTATTTGTGGTGAATCGGCGATAAAACAAATTTTATTACGCTGTTTTGTATTCATTTCAGTTTCTTGTGACGCCGCTTGGTAAATGACCAGTTTTGAAAAATTGAGGCCCTAATGTCGCGAATCCGAACAATCTTTTATTACCCAGTTAACTATACCTGAC
>TARA_Y200000002_G_scaffold248024_1_pt1 | contig 13033 bp, 8 predicted proteins | sample TARA_Y200000002 | Tara Oceans TARA_Y200000002 (sample SAMEA2619388) | marine metagenome | biome: marine biome (ENVO:00000447); feature: surface water layer (ENVO:00002042); material: "saline water (ENVO:00002010), including plankton (ENVO:xxxxxxxx)" | depth 5 m | reverse complement strand
CTTAAAAGATCATCTACAACCTTATCGGGAATCTTATTGATTTCATTCGTTAAATTCTCAATCGGTGATTTAGAACTTCCATCGCCGGAAGCACCCACAATACCAGGTATTGCACCACTATCCGCTGCTAAGTGTGCAGCTTTCATTGCGTCTTTGTTTGATATATTTCCTGGTAGATTATTAGCATGACTAGTTGCTGACGGACCACCTTTTTCTCCGTCTTTTTTTTCGGCTTTATTTTCTTCGGCATTTTTTCCGTCTCCTTCGGCATTTTTTCCGTCTCCTTCGGCTTTTTTTTCGGCATTTTCTCCGTCTTTTTCTTCGGCATTTTCTCCGTCTTTTTCTTCGGCTTTTTTTTCGGCTCCTTCGGCTTTTTCTTCGGCATCAGCAGCAGCAGCAGCAGCAAAACCTCTTTCTTGAGTCGTTAAATCATCATCATCATCATCACCACCAGTAGCATAAAATTTCATATTTTCTTTATTATTAACCATAATTATTACTATTCGTTTGATATATATACATAAAAAAATTGATAAGAATATACACAAATATTAATAGTAAATGTACGAATCTAACAATAAATTATTTATAAAAGTATCTAAAAAAGATAATCTTAAGAACGGCCTTTTTATAAGAGTTTTACAAGAAACGGATGAAGAGAGGATTCAAATAAAGGTTAAAAAGAATCATTTAGGAAATAGTGATATAAAAAAAACATTAAAAAAAAGACCGGAGAAGAAGGTGAATAAAAAGAAGTTATGGAACATTTTTGATCAAGATAAAATAGATTTAGAAAGCGACAAAAAAATAGAATGTGTATATTCTATTCCTAAAGATGATAATCTGTGTCATGCGTGTGATTCATATTTAATAATAATGGAAAACGGCTTTCCTACCTGTACAAATACGAAATGTGGTATTATATATAAAGATATTTTGGATTATTCCCCGGAATGGAGATACTATGGTGCAGAAGACAAAAATGCAAATGATCCTACTCGGTGTGGAAATCCAATTAATCCATTGTTAGTGCAATCATCGTTTGGATGTAAAGTACTTTGTAGTAATAAAAGTTCATATGAAATGAAGAGAATTAGAAAAGCATTAGAGTGGCAATCTATGCCACATAAAGAGAAATCATTGTACGATGAATTCCAATTTATCACAACAATGGCACAAAATGCAGGTGTTCCTAAAATATTTATTGATGATGCAATGGCAATTCATAAAGAAATATCTGAACAAAAGATGTTAAGGGGGTTAAATCGCGATGGAATAAAAGCGGCGTCAATATATATATCGTGTAGATCAAATGGCTGCCCAAGGACAGCACATGAGATTGCGGAAATATTCCATTTGGATAAGGCGAGTGCAACAAATGGTTGTACATTGGCAGTAAATATTTTACACAATATTGAAAGGAAGGAAACTCCTGCGAATCAAGCGAAATTGTGTATAACATTACCAAGTTCATTTATAGAAAGGTACTGTAGTAAATTAAATGTTTGTGCGGAATTGACAAAATTATGTAAATTTATAGCGGTAAAAGTGGAGCAAAAGAATTTGATTACCGATAACATACCACATGCAATCGCATCAGGTATAATTTGTTTTATTTCTTATAATTGTGTTTTAGATGTAACAAAACAGGATATAAAATCAATATCTGGAGTGAGTGAAGTGACCATAAATAAATGTTTTAAAAAATTGGAGTCTATGAAGAAAATATTACTACCTTCATCCATTATTCAAAAATATGACATATTAGATTAAATTTTCAAATATTTAATTTTTAAACTGTGATGGCAATTAGGGCATTTTGATAAATGTTCATCAAAACACATGACACATTTAAAATGAAATTTTTTGTTACAATTATCGCAAGCAAGAGACATATAAAAATTAAAATAATATAAACAAATATGACAATAAGGTGGTTCAATAGAAATACAATTGCCCATCGGTAAATTTAGTAAATATATGTATATTTATATTGTATATATATTTAATAATGTCTGTTCCTAAAATTATTTTTATTGTTCCATATCGGGACAGAAAGGAACATTTACAGTTATTTAAATCACACATGTCAGAGTTATTGGAAGATTATTCAAAAGATACTTACAAAATACTATTTATTCATCAATGTGATGAAAGATCATTTAATCGGGGATGCATGAAAAACATAGGATTTAAATTTGTGAAAGATAACTATCCAACGACTTATCAAAACATAACACTTGTATTTAATGACGTAGACACATACCCAAGAACAAAGGACCTAATAAATTATGAAACCACAGAAGGAAATATTAAACATTTTTTTGGTTTTAAATATGCTTTAGGCGGTATTGTATCAATCAAAGCAAAGGATTTTGAAAAAATGAACGGATTTCCAAACCTATGGGCATGGGGATACGAAGACAATGCATTACAACAAAGAGCATTAGAATCTAAACTCAATATTGATAGAAGCCAATTTTTTTTGGGAAAAGATGAAAACATAATTCAGATTAAAGACGGACCAGTAAGAGTGGTCAATAAAATAGAGTTTGAAAAATATATGAAGAAAATAAATGATGGAATCCATTCAATAACTAATTTAGAATATATATACGACGAAAAGAGTGGATTTGTAAATGTAAACAACTTTCATATCCCACACTCACATGCGAATCATTACGACAAACAATATGATCTAAGACACGGTTTAGCGCCGTTTTCAAGAGGAAGAAGAAATCCATTAATGAATATGCCATATATAGGTTAGATTAAACATGACATCCTTCAAACAATTTATATGTGATTCCAATTTGATCAGATGTTTCCCAAATTCCAGATATCTTAATGATGTACACTTTACTGTTTTTTCCAACAGCAGATTTATCAATATTCACTTTTAACACACCATTATATAATTGTTTAGACAAAACATTTTGTTTTTTAAGATTTTTTTGTTTATTCCGAATGTAAAAACTCAATAATTGGTCTTCAAGAATTGAGAATTGTTTAATAAACTGATTATTCTCCGGAGAATATGGATCAAATTTAATAAAGTTTTTATCTTCAATAATTCCTTTTATTTTAATGGGAGCATAAAGAAATAATCCATTCATTGTAAAAAATTCACTCAAATAATTTATTTTTGTAAAAAACCCTTCCATTAATATATTTTGTTTGGATTCAAGAAGAGAAATATTTGATATATTAAAGTTAGGTATATGTAAACAAAAGTTCATGATATATTAATTGATAATAATTATTTATTAGGGTTTTAAAATATAATAATTAATATATATACAATGGCAGCAATAGTACAAATGAACAAAATACCTATTATTCAATGGAAAGGACAAACCTTTGAGCAAATTCATTCCTTAATAAAAAAAAATGATTTAAAAAATTATACTATAGATGATAGCTCAAATATTAAATTTAGAGCAAATCCTTTAAAAATATACAGAAGAGAAGTTGCAACTGCAGACACCACAACCTGTAATCCAAGAACTTCTACCAGTATTGATATTTTTAATCAACCCAACGGAACAATTATTAATAGTTCCGCAACAACAAAAAATGGTTTAGTAAATACTGTCGACAATAACATTCCTAATGATAGTTGTGATACAAACGAATATTGTAGTGTCATTTTATCTCCCGAACAAAAGGCCAAAAACCGTGTTCGTAGTAGTGGCATGATTAGAAAAAAAAACAATATAACAACTCCTTTACAAAATTATTATACCAACACAAAACAATATTTAGAAAGTCGCAGCTTAAATTTTGAAAAAAATCAATACAATTTTTTACAATCTGGAGATTCTACTGCTGACCCTGGCTCCAGTTTAGCATTCAGTAACACGTATACAACTAACGGAACCAACTCTTGTAAAAAAGATGTTTATTATAAACCCAGCAATTACCTATTTGCTAATCAAGGCGCAGTAACTTCCAGCGATTTAATATTACGAAAAAAATACAACTCCATCACGAATTCTGCAGTATTGTACAGAAATGCCGTTGGACAATCCGTTGGAAATGCATTGGCTTATGGAGTGCCTCTTGGTGGATATACTGTTAAAGACAAAATTGGGTTCCCATTAAAGAAAACACCCACTTTTAGCAAACACACAGATGAAATGAAGAAATGCGAGGTTAGAACCATTAAAAACCAAATTTAATGAAATACAAATACATTTTCGTTTGTCGATAAATTTGAATGGTATGGAACATTAAATTTATTACACCACTGAATACACTTATGTGTGTTTGTTTTTACCAGACTTTCTATTTTTTCAGAATTATGTTTATTATCTATCAAAGAAATTGTAAAATAAATATTTTCAATTTGCTGTTGTCCAAAAATAGCATTAAATTCTTCTAATTTGGTTAAAAAATAATTAGAAATCGGAATATTTATAAAACGATATATTTGTTCTGTATCCACCGTTATTATTTTTGTAAACACATTTAATAAATAAGGAAAAAACTGTTCACAGGACGAGTATAAAAAATTTTTACAAATTAAATATTTTTCAGAATTCGCATACCGACTGCTGTTTGGTTTCATAATATACACCTTTTCGTAAAAAGAAGATAACAAATAAATAATATCAACCGTATGTTGCATAAAACAATCAAAAATCTTTAACACAAATGATCCCCCTTTTTTTTGCATGACAATAGCATACACACTCTGAGCAAATAACAATTTATTAATATTAATTTCTTGTTTGTTAAAATCACTTGAAAAATCAAAACCCCCATCCGCTGTTATAAAATCCACAGAAGACATGTATTTTTCTTTACAACTTAAAAAATTATTTAACGCCAAAATATCCCCCGTATTGTCCTTTCCTTTCTCAATATACACATTTGGATTCTGTTTCAAAAACGCGTCACTTTTCTTCCACGACGGAATGTTCGGATCGTTTTTGTCATCCAATAAAGACATTCCTACGTAAAAATCATTGTTGTTTTTTCGGAAATTGGATATCGCTTCTATAAAACCACCCGGCCCTTCTGCCAAATGGAATGTGTTTATCTTTTCAGCAAAAGAAAATTTAAATACGTTCAATATTTCTAACATTTTAAAATACGACCTTGACAATGGTTTATATTTTGATATACTCTTCTTTTTATTAGGAATATTACTATGAACAAACTCATAGGGATTTGTATATTTCTTGAACATATCCCAATCCGAACCCTTTTCTTCTATTTTCTTTTTTATTTCATATAAATAATGAGACAAGGAATACGAAATAACCGGCTGGTTGATAGATTTATTTTCTATGCATTCTAAATTCTTATATATATTTTGATTTGTTTTTGGAATTAAGTAATAAGTCATACGATAATATAAATAATAAAAAATGTCTATATCATTTATTATTTTCTAAATTTTATTGTTTCTTTATAATTAATTTTTTACCTGTTTTCTTTAATATCACTTTCTTCTCCATTTGTATTTTTTCTGAAGGCAATGCCTCTTTTGGTGTCCCTGGAAAAGACTCCTCTTCTTCTTTTTGTTTTTCCAAAGCTTTTTTTAACTGTTCAGCGGGCGGTGTACCGTCAGGTGTCCCCGGGAAATATTCTTCTTCTTCTTTTTGTTTTTCCAAAGCTTTTTTTAACTGTTCAGCAGGAGGCGTACCGTCAGGTGTCCCTGGGAAATCATCCACACTGTTCTTTGATTTAATCTTAAACACTTCAGCAAGTTTATTCACATCCACATTTCTCATTTTCTTAAATATAAAATAACGGTTTAAAAAGGATATACGCTTTTCTTCTGGCGACATAAAAGGCGCTTCTTTATAATCCGATTTTTTATTTGATTTCATTTTAATTTCATTTTCCATAGACGTAAATAATTGAGAAAACAATCCACTTCCGTTGGGTAAATCCATTTGTTTTGATTCTTCTTCGTTTACTAAAACAAATCCATAATCTTCCATGATCTGCACAAAATATTCAAAATTCACCAAATATTCTCTAAACACCTTATTGATGGTCTCTTGATATACATTTATTGCATATCCCAAACATGTTTCATCCTCTGGGAATCCGGTTTGATCGTATTTTTTTGTAATTTCAAATATTTTATGTTTTTCTTTGAAAATACCGATTCCTTCATCTTGTTTCTTTTCGCTTAACATCTGAAACACCTTTTTTCCATCATAACATGTTCCTGTAAAATAACCATTCACTTTCGTACATTCTGTCACATTTCTAATAAATGAATGTAAGGATTGGGCATTTTCAAAGAAATAATGAACCGCAAACTGACAGGAACTTATTTGAAATCCACTTTCTCCGATTCCATAATACTTATACACACCCTTCCCCAAAATATTTACATCTTTTGTTCCTTGACCAAAAATCGCTCTTGATATTTGTTTGTCCTTTTCAGTATAATACGCATGCCCTTTTCTTATATTGTTTCCACTGTTTCCGTGTAAAAAGAGTGCACCCGGCAATCTATTGTATTTTTTATTCGCATTTAAATATCTTGCACATGCACCATCTATTTGATTTAAAATATTGTCTTTTGAAATATCTACACCCATAACGAATTTTAATTTAGAACGTATCCATTTCGGTAAATCTCCCGCTTTGCCAACAGCATAATCAATTAAGGTATCTCCTCTATTTGAAATTCCTGTAATTAATTTTGATTTTACGTATAAATTGTGAAAATCTCGCAATCCTTGCGTAGAGGACTCCATCTTAGAACGATTATAATACACATCTTCGTTTCCAACAAATTCGGGTATATTTAAACCACTTGTTATCATTTCTTCTGTAATCGGATTATGGATGGAATGCCAATTGCTATTCGCTACATGGTACGCATTTCCATAATTTTTCATTCCATTTCTTAATTCTGTCGTTTTATCGTAACGTACTCGTAGCGGAATCCATCTCCATCCGGGTTCATTCGTGGGTTCATATTTAAATTCTACAATCGTATTTTCTTCAAAATATTCTCCTTCTTCGCTCATCATGAAACTTTTAGATCCATCTTGTTTCAAATAAACATTACACAAAGATGCATTTTCATCAAAAGGATCAGTGGGTTGAAATGCTACCGGTTTATAAGTCTCTTGATTATCAATATTATCAATCTTTGGAATATTATCGTTTACAATATCATTAAACGGGTTTATATAACCATGTTTTTTTTCATCAAATCCACATCTTAAAATTAAGGTTTTATATTGTAAAATATCCTGAACACCTTGTAAATTTTTTCCGTCTTGAAAAATGTTGTGTATTTCGTCTTTGCCGGTTTTATCCTTTTTTATAGAAACCAAAAAGTCAATGGTGTTGAATTCCGGGGGTTTCCATTTGAATGAATGACTCCACGTGTTTTTATACAATGGTCCCGCCATTCCACCTATTTCTGTACCACTGACGGCTAATCTTGCCGGAGTGAAAATGAGACCATCCGTATTATAATTATATATACCGTCCTTTTCGTTAGATAATATTTTTAAACACCCATCAAATATTGAAAACGAACTTGTATGCAAATGAAATTCTTTACATTTGACTTGTATCGGTAAATTCTTAGTATTTTTACTGTTTTGAAATTCACCGGTGTGTTTTTTATCCAAAATGGAATGAATATGTAATTTATTAATTAGGTTTTGTAAAATATCTAATCTACCTTCACGTACTTGTCCTTCTTCTTCTTCTGTTTTTTCATTACTATCTAATTCCGTATTCTTGAAATGTAAATCCCGAACGGATTTATTGCTTTTATAATAGATATCAAACGCTGCATATAAATTTAAATATTGACCCAGTTTATCATACTTAATATGTTCTCCATCAATCAAAGAATTAAACACTGTTTTTTCGTTTGTTTTTGCGCCAGTAAAATTCACATTCATATTTGTATCAATTAAATACAATTTTCCATCTCCAGCAATATACAATAGTCTTCTTTCTCCATCAGCCTTATCAGTAACCGTATAATGGTCTCTAATATTTGGAATATTATCGTCTTCCTTTAATTGAGTAATATTCTCCATTTGCAAAGTGAAAGATCCTGGACCTATAAAATCTTTGGGTTTGACAATTCTCCCAACTGTTTCTCCATGAATCAATTGCATGTATTTTTCTAAAATTTGATTCTTTTCTTTATACGAAATCGGAAAGTTTGTTTCTTGAATCCCACACATTACTATTCGGATACACTTTCTTAAAACATCTGCTAAATCTTTATGTTTTTCAAACGAAGTATTGAGCCCCACTTTTGAATTGTCTACTTCTATTTCTATTTCGTATGTTTCTACATTTTCAAAAACACCAGCGTCTTGTACAGTGTATTTCGGAATGACCACATTATTTTTTTTCTTAGAACTTCTTACTATACTTAGATCAACAAATACCGGATATGTATCATGACAAAAACGAACTCTATTCATAGCACGAAAGATTTTCAACGAATCTTCCCATTTTGATAATATTTCTCTTGCCAAAGGGGTGTGCGTATGAAAGTCTTGTTCATTTTGATAAGATACTCTAAAATTATAATCTTCCATATTTACCTTTTGTATTTGTTTTCCATCGCTATCCAATGCAGGCTTCTTTTGTGTAAATTTGATCATGTTAAAAGTGGTTGAAGGCAAATCAATTAATTTTTGCAGATTGTTGGTTTTACAATAAGATTGAATCATATCAGATCCGACTAATTCTGCACGTATGTTTGAAATCTTTTTTACTCCAGTTCTTTTATCAATAAATTCATTTTGAATACGAAGAATTTGATTACCATTTATATTGTCTGTTTTAAACCCATGGTGATACAAGTATTTTACTACATTATCATAATCTATTTTTGATATGTATTTTCTAACCTTTGGATTCGTACCGAAACGTATTTCTAGTTCACCTGTAGTATATCCTTTTTTTAAATTCGGATTACTTTCTAAATACGTCTTTACAATATCATCAAATTCGGCCTTTTTCTCAATACTTGTTTTTTCTCTTACTACTTGTTCAACTTTCTTGCTTTCTTCCATAATATATTATATAGTTAGTTAATATATTATTTCTATTTCATTTGTCTATCAATTTTAATCCCAACAAATGTGAGTTCTTATTTTATCATACAATTCCGTTTTTTTTATTTTGTTTTCTACATCTATGTCTAATTTATTTGCAATTATTTCCAAATCCAGCATCTTATAATTTGACATTGCTTTTATTGACGTTTTATAATTTGGAAAAAAATACTTCTCTTGTTTTAATTTTTCATAATCCTTAAAATCCAGTTTTTCCTCTTTTACTATATATCTTTTATTTTCCTTCTTTTTTATGATAAAAATATCGGTTTCTTCACTACACGGCTCGTATAAAAACTCTATACACCATTTTTCATTCTCATCCATCAATATTATGTTTATTTTGTAATATGTTATTAAACCAAACAACACTTCATAACTTGTGCATTTATTATCTATTAATAATTCTGACATAATCTCTTGAATCATCGCCTTCGTAATTCTTGTATTCACATTTTTTAACAATATATTATTTTTCTTTAAAAACATACTGGCTGTTTGTTGAATTTCCAATTGTTTACTTCCATAATTATTTTTTATTTCTTTAAATTCACCAAAACCGTGTTTACAAATATATAAACACCAAAACAATGTGTCCCTTTGAACCGGCTCTATGTATTCTTCTTTTTTCTCTTCTTCTTTTTTCTCCTCTTCTTTTTTATGTACTACAATTGTATCCGTAATCACATTCTGTACTGTTTCATATTTACCTTTTAAATCTCTTGTTAACATTAACGATGATATACTTTTCAAAACATCACTTTTATCAATGTTCTTAGGTTCAAACAAAACACTTTGAATATACGCAGTCATTATGGGTTTATTATACTATATGTAATAGTTGAATTATCTTTATTCTCTTTTATATCAAAGTATGAATTCTTAAATTCTTCTTTTTGGTACTCAGTGGTAATTAAATTTTCTTCTTGTTCTTTCACATATGTTAAATAATCTTCCATTTCTTTTACAATGGGATCTTCCAAATAGGTCATATTTACATATACACCACTTTTATTCTCGTTTATTTTACACAGATTTTTGGAAAGTATTTTTAAAATCTCTATTTGATGATGTTTTTCCATAGATTCTATTTTGTTTTTCAGTTGGTTTAAATATTCTACTTTTTCCATTAACATTTTACAAAAAAAATGTTTATATTATTTTCTTTTTTTATTTGTATATTTTATTATGACAACATATTACTCAACTAATAATCTATTTCAATATACAATTACCAATAATTCTTCCAGTTATACCGAAGACAGCGATGATTACACAATTATTGCGGCAGCATTTAACAAATGGGATGATATTGTTGATAAAGATTCCAGATTTAGCTCATATACTATTACGGTTTCAGTTACTTTTGACACCTTAGGATCTGGTATTTTAGGTGGTGCATCTATAAACACTGTATATTATTTTGGATCAATGAGTTTTGGAAATACCTTTCCTGCGTCCGGTACCATAACACTCAGCGACTCTTATTTACCAACTTTAAAATCCACAACCCATGATGACGGAAACACATCATATTATCATGTATTCTTACATGAAGTTGGTCACATTTTAGGCATTGGTTCTTTATGGAGTATAACTGATTTTCCAAAAACAAGTTACACTGAAGATAGTACGACGAAATACTATTATACTGGAGAAAAAGCTTTAGCAGAATACAAAAATTATTTCCAAGACTTTAGTTATAATGATTTTTTAGGTGTTCCTATTGAAGACGATGGATCTTCTGGAACAGTAAATGTGCATCCAGAAGAAGGGACTGAGGGCTCAGTTTCCAGTGATGACAGATATATTAATGGTATTTTTCACCCTGGATTGGATACTGAATTAATGACCGGTTGGCTTGATTCCAGTCCTACAAATGCACCTTTAAGTAGAATTTCAATTGCGTTTTTAGAAGATATGGGTTTTGTGGTAGATTATTCTTATGCAGATAATTATAGGGGTTATTCTTACGATTCTTTTTCTGGTAATATTTCATATAATCAATCAATGACTTCATGGTTAGATAATTCGGCAAATGCAAATACATTGAAATCAACATATATAAAGGGGTTTTTAGACGTAAGTGGAGGCTCTATTATAACAAGAAACAGTTCTGATCATTTATTTATTGCAGGTGACTCCAGTTTCAATAGCAATGCGTATTTTTCTAATACTGGTGTCGGTATCGGAATATCAGAACCTTCCCATGCGTTAGATATAAGTGGAACATTAAATATTACAAACGGTAATCTATATATACGTGACGATCTTAGTTTAAATAATGGAACATTTTCCGTTTTAGGAGATTTATCGGCTAATCAAAAAGTAATTTCGGTGAATAGTACTTCTGCAAACGACTTTACCTTTGATAGTTCAACCAATTTTCAAAAACGTTTATTTGTAAATGCGGAAGATATCAGTTATAATGGAACATATACGGTTCAAGTCGGTACGTTACAATTTCCAACTACTTGGAGTAATTTTTCATTTGAAAGAGATAACACATATGGTAGTAGTATGATTTCATCTGCAATTAATGAAGATGGCACTATTTTTGCATTTGGTGATTACTCATGGTCAATTAGTTCTAAGACAGTAGGTATGGTACGTGTTTTTGAATATAGAACGATTACACAAACAGAATGGGATAATGGTAATACAACAGATACTACCTATTCAAGTGGTGTGAAAATAATTGTAACCGGAGGTGACAGTTCTTTAGATACGAACAAAAGATACTGGATACAAAGAGGTGTTGATATACCATATGGTAGTAGTCTTATTGGATATAATCAGGATTATTATTTAAGTATCGCTGGTATGAGTGACGATGGACAATATATAGTTATTTCAGCTACAGTTAATGGAAGTGGATATTATGTTGTAAAATGGAATGCAAGTAATTCAATATATGAACTATTTGGATCATCTGGTATTATAAATCCAAGTGGATTTACCAGTAATCCATCTAATCAAATGCGACCAGGTACTGTTGCTATGAGTAGAGATGGATTAACTATAGTTTCAGGTACTGGTGATCAGACGCATAAAACAATATATGTATACACATCAAATGGGAGTAATAATTATGCATCTACTCGCACAATTAATTCATCCAGTTTTTCTAACTATTATGGTAGAACTGTTGCAATTAGCGGAGATGGTAGCATAGTTGTCGCAAGCAATAATGGGTCAAGTCTTCAAAGATATTATGTATCCAGTGGAACATATGGCAGTGCATTATTACCAAGTGGCGCAACTACGAATTACGGTGAATTAATAGCATTAAATAATGATGGAAGTACACTTGTAACTTCAGATACTTACTATATATATATTTATAAAGGAACCGGATCTACATTATATCAGACAATAAGTACGGGCACCAATAATACAGCATTTACATTGAGTAAAGATGCAAGTATTCTACAAGCATTCAGTAATACTGATAGTATACAAGTATTTATTGATAATGGCACTGCGTACACAGAACAAACAACATATACTTATACTAATGAATCCTCTTATTCACTTACAAATGGGCTCGGTGATAATGGTCGCTCAAGAAATCCAATAATGAGTGCAAATGGAAATGCTTTTGCCCTACATTCTTCATACATATACCAAATGTGGTATAGAGAAGAAGAAACAGTATACACAACAGATAGTTCTAATCAAACACATGCAAGTGATTTGGCTTCAAACGGTACTTTCAGTTCCGATATTGCATTTAACCATTCATTGATTGTACCTGGAAATATGGTTGTAGTAGATGCTTCTAATGTAAATACCTATGGTTCTTACACGACGTACACTGATCCATCCGGTCTTGTTTTCTTTAATGTAGGAAAAAGTAAATCCCATGTATTTAACATTGTCAATCAAGATAATGTAGGTGTGTATATGAATACAGGTTCTACTTCTTTTACCAGCACATCAGATGCAAACTTGAAAAAAAA
>TARA_Y200000002_G_scaffold10449_1_pt1 | contig 13045 bp, 14 predicted proteins | sample TARA_Y200000002 | Tara Oceans TARA_Y200000002 (sample SAMEA2619388) | marine metagenome | biome: marine biome (ENVO:00000447); feature: surface water layer (ENVO:00002042); material: "saline water (ENVO:00002010), including plankton (ENVO:xxxxxxxx)" | depth 5 m | reverse complement strand
TTTTTTATGTGTTCTTTATAAGATATATTAATAAAAAAAATAAAAACGAGGTTTTTTTTAACGTTTTTTAGCATTTTTTTTTAAAAAATACACAAAAAATAAAAAAATATTAATATTTTTCTACTTTTTTACATGTTTTTATTTTTATTTTCGTTTTTTTGAACATTTTTACTTCTTTTTTTACTTCTTTTTAACTTTTATGTGTTTTTATATCATTTTTGCTGTTAATTATGTAACTGCGAGGTAATAATTTAATTAATTTTTAAATAAATTAAAATTTTTTGAATTTTTTTGTATTTTAAGGTTGTATCTTTAAAACATAGCTTTGTTATTTTAAAAATAAAACCGATGTACCGTTATTATTTACTTTCCTTGAACCGATTAGTTCAGGTGGGTTTAAGATTTATACATTAGGCTACCTAAATTTTAGGTCTGCACACCTGTAATAAATTTCTTAATCCCTATTTAAAAATTAGGAACAAAGACATTACAATAATATCGTGTACATCAGTTATTTGTAAAATATATCAAATATAAAAAGAATAAACTAGTATAAAAATATTTTTTAATTTTGAAGAATTGAATCTATCTTTTGGTGAAGTTTCGAAATTCTATCTTTAATTGAAGAATTTAATGAATTTGTTATGTCTTTGTGGCTTAGCGAATCATTGGCAAAATTTAATGCAGATATCACAGCTATTCTATCAAGTCCAATTGTCTTACCTTCGGCTTTTGTTTTCATCATCTTATCATTCAGCAACTCAGCTGACTTAAAGAGATCATCTTTTTCATCTTCTTGACAAAAAATATCATAATTTTGATTTAGAATTTTTACCGTTACTGGTTTTTTTTTATCTTGCTCATTCATTGTTGAGTATATTCCAAAGATCTTAACCTGTTTATTATGCCTTCAACTTTATTTTGAACTTTTTGATTTTTTTCTTTGATTTTGAATTTTTCAGCGACTTCATGCTCTTGCCTTTCTTTTAATAATTGATTTTCTTTTTTAAGATCTAAATATTTATTAGACAATTCCTCTATTTTAGCTTCAAGCTCGTCTAACTCTTTATTTAGTGAAGATATTATGTGATTATTATTCATATATTTATTATATTATTATTGCAAGCTAAGTAGGTCAATAGATAAATAGCAAATATACAATATTAATTATTAAGGCCTTACAGTATGGATTTAAATGAACTAAAAAATAGAAGATTAGCTTTAATTTCTATGATGCATAGTGACTCAATAGCAATCTTGTCATCTGCTGGTAAAAATTTTAGGACGAAAGATGTTGAAAATCCATATAGGCAGCATAGTGACTTTCTATATATAGCTGGTTTAAATGAACCAAATTTAATTTGTTTAATAAGTAAGAATAATAACGAGTATAAATCTATCCTATTCAGGGATAATACCTCGGAACATGAGAAAATTTGGGAGGGTAATAGATTAGATAACAAGCAGATAAGTGAAAAATATGATTTCCCAGAGATATACAATACAAGTGACTGTAAAGAAAAAATATTAAATTATATTAAAGACAAAAAAGTTATATATGTAGAAAAGGGCTTAAATGATGAAATAGATAATCTGGTGTTTAAAGAGTTAGAGAAGTCAAAAAAAGATAGCCAAAAAGAAGTTGCTCCGCTAAATCTTATTACTCAAAAGCTAAGATTAATTAAATCTAATTATGAAATCAAAATGATAAGAGACGCCGCAAAAGTCTCAGTTGAAGCCCACAAAGCAGCGATGAAAAAATCTAAACCTGGAATATATGAATATGAGTTAGATGCTGAAATTAAATATGTCTTTAATAAAAATAACATGCATTTCGCATATATGTCGATTGTAGGAAGTGGAAATAACGCTTGCACACTGCATTATATAAAAAATGACAGTGTTCTTAAAAATGAGGATTTGGTTTTAATAGACGCGGCAGCAGAAAATAATGGATATGCGTCAGACATTACCAGAACTTTTCCTGTTAACGGAAAATTTACAAAAGAACAATCACAAATATATGATATTGTTTTGAATGCTCAAGAAAAAGCTATTAATTTTATTAAGCCAGGTGTTACTTGGAATGAAGTACATAAAATAACGGTTTACGAAATCACAAAAGGTCTTAAAGAATTAAAATTATTAAGCGGCACAATAGAAGATATAATAAAAAAAGAAGCATACAAAGAATTTTTTATGCATAACACTGGTCATTGGCTAGGATTAGATGTTCACGATGTTGGAGAATACGAAAATATTCTTTTTCAACCTGGAATGGTAATCACTGTGGAACCTGGAATATATATAAATTTATTAAATAATAATGTCTCTGAAAAATGGAGAGGTATCGGAATCAGAATAGAAGATGATGTGTTAGTGACAGAAAACGGTAATGAGGTAATTACTAAGGACCTTGCTAAAAAACGTAATCAGATTGAGGCTTTGTGTAATCAACAAAATGTTTAAAGAAAATAATAATATAACTATAATTGGAGCTGGCCTAACAGGTTTAGCTTTTTGCAATTTATTGAAAAATACTGATGTTAAAATAAATTTAATAGATATCAATCCAAAAAGTTTCTATGAAAATTTAAATATAGATAGACATATAGTTTTATCTAATACTAGTCGAGTTATTCTTGAAAAAATGGGTTTATGGCAGGCAATAAGTATTCATTGTAATAAACTAAAAGATATTCATATATCTAAAAAAAATATCTTTGGTTCTACCATAGTGAAGTCATCAGATGAAAATCTAGAATCTCTTGGATACCAAGTACCAGTTAAAGAACTAGTAAAAATTTTTTATCAAAATATCACGAATGTTGATAATTTAGAAATAGCGCATAATGCTGAAGTTACAAGTGTAGAGCCTGGAGAACAAGTAAAAATCGCTTTCACACATGATTCCCGAAGTAAAAATATTGAATCATGCTCTGTAATATTTTCAACAGGAGCAACCGATGAACTAGTTGATTCCATATTTTTTGAAAAAGTCCAAAAAGACTATAAGCAAAATGCTATTACATGCGAGGTAATATCAGATCAACATAATACTGAAGTAGCTTTTGAAAGATTCACAAATGAGGGAATTTTAGGGCTTATACCCAGAAAAGAAAATTCGTGGACTCTAATATATTCAACAAATCAAAAAGAATCTGATTATATAAATAACTTAGATAATTTAGATTCAATAAGTTATTTTCAAGAACTTCTTGGAAATAAATGTGGAAATATACAAGAAATAAAAAATATAAAAACCTACCCGTTAAAATTGAAATACCATAAGTCTTTCACAAAAGATAACATATGTCTCCTGGGAGATGCAGCTCATACACTTCATCCAATTGCCGCACAAAGTTTTAATCTTTCTCTTAGAGATTGTGCTTATTTAACAAAATTAATTAAGAGCGAGAATTTAGAAAAAAATAGCCTACCACAAATGTATAAAAACTATCATTTAAAAAGAATTGATGAAGTTAATAGACTTGTTAAATTTACGGATTCACTTGCTTCACTTGTCCATGGAACTAGTTTTATAAAAAATAATTTAATAAGTATGTCTTTTTTATTTATGGATATGAACAAAAATTTACGAGTGAATATTATAAGATATTTATTAGGCGTAAATTTCTCAAAATCTTTAATCTCAAATTCAGAAGAATAATCATGAAAGCTGATGCAGTCATAGTAGGATCTGGAATAGTTGGTATGTCTCTAGCTATTTCATTAAGCAGACAAAATAAAAAAGTTATTATTATAGAAAAAAATTTCTCTAAAAATTTAAACAACAACAGATTTTATGCTCTTTCTGAAAAAACTAGAACTTTTTTTGAGAATATTAACATATGGAATAATATTAAAAATGTTAATTCACTTCGCGAGATGCATCTTTACTACAGAAATTTTGAAAATAGAAACATGATTAATTTCAGAAGAGACGATATCCAAAAGAAAAATATCGGTTATATAGCTCAAAGTAAAGAAATAATGAAAGCTCTTATTAACGAAATAGAAAAAGATAATAATATTAATCTTTACGACAATTGTTTAATCGAAAAAATTGATAATCATGATATGGAAATTGAATTAAGCACTGACGATAAAAAAAATATTATATCTAGATATCTATTTAGCTGTGAAGGATCGAAATCTAATATAAAGAAAATATTTGGAATAAAAAATATCATTGATGATTATGCTTCTAAAGCAATGGTTTTTAACATAGAGCATGAAAAATCAAACAGAAACTCAGCTATCCAAATATTTCTAGAAACCGGCCCAGTTGCTTTTCTTCCTATATCAGCCTACAGATCCTCAATGGTTATAAGTATAAAAAATAGGTTTGGTGATCGTGAAATGTTTAACAACAATAATATTTGCAGTTATCTAGAAAAAATTACTAATAACAATTTTGGTGTTATCAAAGCTGATTCAAAAATAATTACCTTCAATTTAGTTGGTTTCGATTCGGAGACTTACAAACACGAAAACATAATATTTGTAGGCGATTCAGCACATTCAGTCCATCCACTTGCTGGAATGGGCTTAAATCTTGGTATATCTGATGTAAGTGCAATTGATAATACTTTTGCAAATAAGAAACAAATATTTGAAGATAAAAGTTTTTTTTCAGATTATGCTCGCAACCAAAAAATTATAAACAAGCAAGCTAGGCAACAACTCAAGCTTATAGAAAAAGCTTATTCGATAGAAAATGATATTGCCAATAAGGTCATAAACATAACAATGAAAAGCATAGAAAAATCTGATTTTTTAAAAGACGGGATAATAAAGTATGCAAATAATAATATTAGTTTCTTTTGAATTATCCATAATGTATATAACTTTCAATTAATTCACTTTGTTCATCTTTGAAAAATTTTTCAACAGTATTATTATATATAACTTCACCTTTATCTAAGAATATCATTTCTTTTCCTATTCTTTTTATTTGTGCTATATCATGAGATGTCATAAATATTTTAGTTTCGTTTTCAGCAAGATCTTTTATTATGCCTTCGATCTCATTTTTATAAGCAGGATCAAGTTGTGATGTAGGCTCATCTAAAAAAATAATTTTCGGATCACCTATTATAGACATAGCAATTGCAACCTTTTGTCTTTCACCACCGGATATATATTTTGTATTTACTTTCTCAATACTTTTTAAATTTAATTTCTCAACAATTTTATCAATATAGTACTTATCTTTTATTTTCTTATTTTTAACTACATAAAGTAAATTATCGTATGTAGTTCTATTCAACAGTATTGGAGATTGAAATACCATAGACTGACTGTGTTTGATTTCTGGAATTGAAAATCCTCCCCATTGAATGGTATTTCTTGGTGTCTCTATCAAACCGTGGAGTATTTTTAATAAAGTACTTTTTCCAGATCCATTGTTACCAGCAATAATTGTAATTTTTTTTTCATTAGAATTTAAATTTATATCCTTTAAAATTTTATTATTACTTATATTAAAGTTTAAGTTATTAATAACTAAGGGCAGAATTTTCATTTAGCTTATTTTCCTAAGTGATTTAATTAATAAAGTTATAATAAAAGATATAGTTATTAGAATTAGACCTAGCGCAACTGCTAACTCTATACTGCCTTTGCTGGTTTCAAATGCAATAGAGGTTGTCATTACCCTTGTAAAATGGTTGATATTTCCACCAACGATCATAACTGCGCCTACTTCTGCACTAGCTCGTCCAAAGCCAGTTAAGGCAACTGTAATAAGAGCATATCTAGATTCATACACTAATGTTTTTAGCTTTGTTAATCTGCTTAAATTCAAAGAATTAAGTAATAAATTATATTCCTTATTTTTTTTATAAATTTCCTCATAAGTAAGCGAAACAACGATTGGAATGATTAATAATGTTTGAGCAAGAATCATTGCTGTTGGAGTATAAAGTATATCTAGAAAACCAAAAATACCTTTTTTGGAAACGAGTGTATATATTAATAAGCCTAGAACAACTGGAGGCATACCCATTAATGTATTAGAAAAAAGAACGACAAGATTTTGTAATTTATTCTTAAAAAATACTAAATATGCTCCAAAGGGAATACTAATAGTAACTGCAATTATTAATGCAGACATAGTAACCTTTAAAGATAAGCCTATAATCTCAAATAAATCTTTATCAAAAGTAATGATTAAATTAAAAGCCGTCTCTAATATATTAATTAACATTATTTTCTATTCCATTTTTTATAATTTCATAACACTCATTTGAAATAGACTTTCTATCCTTATCTTTTGTATCAACTAGCTCAGTAATTTTTATTTCTGCAATTATATCCTTTTGAAAAAGAATTTTAAGAATACTTAAAAATAATGAGTCACCTCTGATAAACGGAACCCTGGGGTGTATATTTTTATTTTTATATGGGTATTTAATTATAACGCATTGAACTGGATGGCCAGTATCAATACAACTAGCAAAAAGTCTTGGTTTGAAATTTAATAAATTTTTACCTCCAGAAGATGTACCCTCAGGAAATATAGCTACACTTCTATTATTTGATAAGAATTTTGATATGCCAGAAACCGCTTCAGATGCTGCATTTTTTTCCCCTCTATTTATAAATAGCATATCAACAGCTGTAGTAATTTTTCCGATTACTGGCCATTTACTTACTTCAACTTTTGATAAGAACGTTGTTCTAAATGTACTACCTAAAATTATAATATCTAGCCATGAAGAATGATTGGAAATAATTAAATAATTCCCGTTTTTTATGTTGCCACTTATAACAGTTTTAACCTCAATAATATCTAGTATTTTTTTAAACCACAGTCTAATTTTTTCTGACTGCTCATCATTTGCGCATACATTAAAATCTCCAATATCTGAAATAATTTTTTTTGTATTTGTTATATGAATTATAAATTTCGTTAACTTTTTGAAGAAATTTATTACTCTCATAAAAGATCTATCCTATTTGAAAATTCATTGAAATCATTAATTGGTTTTTCACAAGTGAAACCACAACATACATATGCTGTTACTTCACCTAGGGCTATTTTATCATCAATATTCTTGAATCCTGTACTATTATTATTTATATAATAATAATTAACATAAGGTTTATTAATACTAATAATACGATTTATCCATAGGCTAATTTTATTTGATGAATTATTTGTTTTCAAAATAATTATTACTATCGGTTTTTTGGCCAACAAAAAACTATCTAAAAGGGAGCTATGAGCATTAGGGGAATCATTTATTTGTTTTGCAGCATAAGAGAAAACCGAATCTGCTGCATCAATATATTTCGTTTCATTCATGAGGAAACCTAATTTAATAAATATTCTTGCAGCTAAACTATTCCCAGAAGGGAAGGCTTCATCAGCAGTTGGCTTTGGTTTTTGTATAAGGTTTTCATGATTTTTTGAAGTGAAATAAAAACCTCCATCAGAGAAATCTAAGAATTTTTCTATTAATTCATTAGCCAAGATAATTACTTTTTGAAATAATTTATCATTCCATTTTATTGATAAAAAATTTAAAATGGCATTTATTAAAAAAGTATAATCGTCTAAGTAAGCATTTATATGAGACTTACCATCTTTATATGTTGCATTAAGAATATTTTTATCCAGCATATTTTCTATTAAAAAAAATATAGATTTTTCCGCGCTGTTAATATATGAAATATCTTTTGAAATTTTATAATACTCTACTAAAGAATTTATTGCTAAAGAGTTCCAAGATGTCAGTATTTTTTCATCTGTAAAAGGTTTTTTTCTTTTATTCCTTATTTTATTTAGTATATCTATACTTTCATATAATATTTTTTCATCAATATTTTTAACCCGTAAGTTAAATTTATCTTTCGAATTGTAAGAAACATATAAATGATATTTATTTTCAAAATTAGTTTTTTTATTCAAACCAAAGTATTTTGAAAAAACAATAAACTGATTTTTATTCAGATTTTTTTCTACTTCTAATTTATCCCATACATAGTATTGCCCTTCACCAGTATCAGAATCTGCATCAATACTAGAAAAGAAACCTCCATCTGGAGATTGCATTTCATTAATAATCCAGTCAGCTGTTTTTTTAGCAGTTGTCAAAAAGCTTTGATTTTTAGTTATGAAGTAAGCTTTGCAATAACATTCTAACAAACATGCATTATCATAGAGCATTTTTTCAAAGTGAGGGATCATCCACACATCATCAACTGAATATCTGAAGAACCCGCCTCCTAGCTGATCATTGATTCCACCTTCTTGCATCGCGATAAGGCTATTTACAGCCATTTTTAAATTATCTAAATTTTCTTTTTTATTATATTGATATGAATTAAAAATATGCATTATTAAACTTGGTTGTGGAAATTTTGGAGCTGATCCAAAACCACCCATTGTTTTATCATAGATACTTCTTACATTTTTTATGTATTTTTCTTCTATTTTTTTATCAATATTTTCATCGCTTGTATTATTTCTATCAATATTTTCTAAGGCTTTAATAATTGATTTGTTGTGATTTAATATTTCACCGTAATTATTTTTGTAGTAATCATTAACTTTGATTAGGAGTTCTTTGAAGCTTGGTAGGTTATATTTTTCAGAATTTGGGAAATAAGTTCCCCCAAAAAAAGGCGCCTGATTTTCATGAGATAAAAACATGGTTAGTGGCCATCCACCCGATCTTTGGTTTAGAAGAATTTGTGATGTTTGATAAATCTTATCTAAATCAGGTCTTTCTTCTCTATCAACTTTAATATTTATAAAATATTTATTCATGATGTCTGCAGTGTCTTGGTCCTCAAATGACTCGTGTGCCATCACATGACACCAGTGGCATGCAGAGTATCCAATTGATAACAAAATAGGTTTATTTTCAGCTTTCGCTTTATTTAAAGCTTCTTTTCCCCAAGGGTACCAATCAACAGGATTATCTGAATGTTGCAGAAGATAAGGACTTGTTTCTTTAGAGAGACGATTTATTTTCATAGCTCTGCTATTATATACATTTATAATAAAAATTATTAGTAATGATACATGATATAGATCCGATTTTTCTTTCACTAGGTGACTTTCATATTTATTGGTATGGAATTATGTATTTGATCGCTTTTTTGATGGCATTGTTATTGGGTAACCTATATATAAAAAATGAAGTTATAAAAATTGATCGCCATCAATTCTCTGACTTACTTTTTTATTGTTTTTTAGGAGTTTTTATTGGCGGAAGACTTGGCTATTCATTATTTTATAATTTATCCTCTACGTTAGATAATCCTTTAACTATATTTTATTTATGGAATGGCGGCATGAGCTTTCATGGAGGATTTTTCGGCGTTCTTGTAAGTATTATTTATTTTAGCAAAAAAAATAAAGTTTCTTTTTTCTTGATATCTGATTTTATTGTGAAGCTAGTACCTATTGGACTATTTACAGGAAGAATTGGTAATTTTATAAATGGTGAGCTATGGGGTAAACCAACTGATCTCGCTTGGGGAGTTGTATTCCCTAAAATTGATATTTTGCCTAGACATCCATCACAATTATATGAAGCTTTTTTTGAAGGTGTTATTTTATTTTTAATATTGAATTTTGTAATTTCAAAAAATACAAAAGTATCTCATACAACTGCATATTTTCTAGTACTTTACTCTATATTTAGATTTACCATAGAATTTTTCAGAGTACCTGATAACCATATTGGATATCTTATGTTTAATTGGGTTACAATGGGACAAACACTTTGCATTCCAATGTTTATTCTAGGCCTGTATATTTTAAAAATAAGGAAAGGTAATTAAATCTTATGAAGCAATATCTTGATTTATTAAATCATATTTTAGACGAAGGTTTTGAAAAAAATGATAGGACCGGTGTAGGTACTCTTTCGACATTTGGATATCAAACAAGATTTGATCTTACTAAAGGATTCCCATTAGTAACTACAAAAAAAATTCATTTGAAATCAGTAATACATGAGCTTTTATGGTTTATTAGCGGTGACAGTAATATAAATTATTTAAATAAAAATGGTGTCACGATTTGGGATGAATGGGCAGATGCTGAGGGTAATTTAGGAGAAATCTACGGAGTACAATGGAGAAGCTGGAGAAAAAAAGATGGTACTTATGTTGATCAACTAAATAACTTAATGAATAGCTTAAAAAATAATCCTGACTCTAGAAGACATATTATTTCTGCATGGAATGTTGGAGAAATAGAAAATATGGCATTACCACCTTGTCATTGCTTATTTCAATTTTACGTTGCAAATAAGAAACTATCATGTCAATTATATCAAAGGAGTGCAGATGCTTTTCTAGGAGTGCCTTTTAATATTGCCTCTTACTCTTTATTAATTCATATGGTTGCACATGTTCTCAATTATTCAGTTGGAGATTTTATTTATACCATTGGTGATATGCATTTATATAATAATCATATTGAGCAGGCAAAATTACAGATAGGTAGAAAACCATATGACCTCCCGCATCTGAAAATAGATAGAGAAGTTAAAGATATATTTTCATTTAAATATGACGATTTCAAAGTCTTAAACTACAAATCACACCCGCACATAAGTGGGGCCATAGCGATATGAATATATCTATCATCGTTGCAATGTCAAAAAATAGAGTAATTGGCAGAGATAATGATATGCCATGGCATCTATCAAATGATTTAAAAAATTTTAAAAGAATTACTATGGGTAAAACAGTTGTAATGGGAAGATTGACTTATCAATCAATTGGCAGGCCACTTCCAGATAGGAAAAATATTGTTTTATCTAGGAATTTAGTGGATAAAAATGTATTAATTTTTAATAATTTGCAAGAGGTATTAAATTTTTTAAAAGATGAGGATGAAGTATTTATTATAGGTGGGGAGGATATATATTGTCAGACAATAAATAAAGCAAATAAAATTTATCTAACAACAATAGATAAAGAAATTATTGGTGACAAATACTTTCCTGATATTGATCTTTCCAGCTGGAATAAAATTAGTTCTGAAAGTTATATAAAAGATGAAAATAATACGCATAATTTTCAGTCTGAAGTATATCTAAAAAATACTTAGCACTGAATATCATATTTTACTACTTTCCTATTCTTAAGAATTTTTATTGCAGTAAGTTTATTTTTCCAAACACATCCAGTATCAATGGAGATAACATTTTTTGTCTCTTTAAAGCCTAGTGTTGACCAATGGCCAGTAATTATTTTATATCTATTATAAATATCACTATCAAAATCATACCAAGGTAGGATCGAATCAGATTTATTATCATCTGGGCATATTTTTGTTTCAAATTCGAGAGATAAGTTTTCTTTTCTCAAATATCTCATTCTAGTAAATACATTTGTAGAAAATACCATTTTTTCTTTAATACTTAAATTTTTGTTCCACGTAAGGGGATTGTTACTCCATAATGTTTCTATAAAATCTTTACACTCTTCTCCACGTAATTTTTCTTCTATTAATGAAGCCATGGATAAGATCTCTTTAATACCCCACTTGGGATAAATTCCTGCATGTACTAAAATATATCCTAGTTTTGAATCTTCGAAGACTATTTTCCTATGTCTTAACCAATTTATTATTTCATCACAATTCTTATTTGAAAGAATATCTTCAAAATTATTTTTTTGATAGGGCCAAGGGGCAGCTTTAAAATAAGATGCTAGTAAATAAAAGTCGTGATTTCCTAATACCGATATTGCTTTTGAATCTAAATCCATAATATATTTAATTACATCTAAAGAATTTGGTCCTCTATTTACCAAGTCGCCAGCTAACCATAAAGTATCTTTATTTTTGTTAAATTTTATTTCTTTTAGAAGTTTTTTAAATTCTTTATAACAGCCTTGAATATCGCCTATAGCATAGGTAGACATTTTAATTTAAAATTTTAGGAATATTTAGTGAGAATAAAGGTATTTGGGCATCAAACTCGTATCCATTGTCTGCAATCATTGAATATTTTCCATGCATTGTTCCAACAGGTGTATTTATTATGGTACCACTTGAATATTCAAATGATTCACCCATTAATAATCTAGGTTGTTCTCCTATAACTCCTAGTCCTTTAACTTCTTCAATTTTTCCGTTTGCATCGGTAATTACCCAATGTCTGCTAATTAGTTTTGCCGGTATTTTTCCAGCATTTGTAATATTTACAGTGTAAGAAAAAACAAACCTGTCCTCACTAGGCACAGATTGATATTCTATATATTCAGTCTTAACACTAATATCAATTTTGTATAAACTTTCCATCATCTTTTATTTATATCTCGAAATAGTTTGATCATCTCATTTATTGTTAGTTGCTCAGCTCTTTTATCCATATTATCATATAAATCAAAACACTCTATATCTAAGCTGTTTTTAATTTTCTTTCTTCTTTTGCTAAATATAGATTTCGTAAAAGATAAAAATCCATCGATTTCTTTTTTATTTAATAAGTTCTCTTTTCTAGGCGTTAGTTTCAGGAATGAAGAATATACTTTTGGAGATGGATAGAAATCTGATGGATTAATATCAATAAATTTTTCGCAAACAAAGAATAATTGCATCAAAACTGACAATCTTCCGTAAGTTTTATTACCACAATTTGATATAATTCTATCCACAAATTCTTTCTGCATCATAAAATGAATATTTATAATATTATCTTTATTTTCAATGCATTTTAGTAATAATTTAGTTGATATATTGTATGGGATATTTCCAACTATTCTATATTTTTCTTTATAAATTTTACTAAAATCAGTCTTTAGTACATCTTCATTTCTAATATTTAATTTCTTTGCACTAATTTTCTCGAGTACTTTACAAAGTTTCTTATCTTTTTCTATCCCAATATAATTATTAGTTTTTTTTAAAATTTCCTTAGTTAGAGCTCCTTGGCCAGGACCTATTTCGATAATTAGATCATTCTTAGAAATATCAATTATTTCTAAAAGGGTATTAATTGTATATTTATTTATAAGAAAATTTTGACCTAATCTTTTATTAGGTATAATTTTTTCTGTCATTTTTGTA
>TARA_Y200000002_G_scaffold382700_1_pt1 | contig 13051 bp, 8 predicted proteins | sample TARA_Y200000002 | Tara Oceans TARA_Y200000002 (sample SAMEA2619388) | marine metagenome | biome: marine biome (ENVO:00000447); feature: surface water layer (ENVO:00002042); material: "saline water (ENVO:00002010), including plankton (ENVO:xxxxxxxx)" | depth 5 m | reverse complement strand
GCTTTTCTTTCACAATATCCAAAAAAGGAACTGTTTTTTTTCTAGTGATATGATTAGCAATTTCAATACCATCTAGTCCGGTTGGGAAATCTTCATTAACAGAAATTACTTTATGTTTAAATTCTAGACCCATCTCTTTAAAAAATGCTTTTCTCCTTGGAGATCCTGAGGCTAAAATAATTTCATATCCATTTAGACTACTCATTTTTAATATTTTAAACGTTTTACTTTCTTACCATTTTTCTTGAACTCTAAGAACCTGTTCTATAATTTCACGAACACAACCTTCACCACCCTTTTTGTGCGAAATATAATCTACAACTGATTTTACGTCTGTAACAGCATCTGAGGGGCAACAGCTAACTCCTACTTTCTTTATTAAAGGTATGTCTGGGATGTCATCACCCACATATAGTATTTCATCTGATTTAAGTTTATAATTATTAACTAGCTCTTTGTAAGCTCCGGATTTTTCATGGGCACCTAGATAAATGTCTTTTACTCCTAAGGCTTGAAAACGGTTACGAATACCTTCATTTGTGCCACCAGAAATGATAGCAATTTTAAAACCCTTTATCATGGCATATTTCATAGCATAACCATCTTTTGTATCTAATGCCCTATACATTTCGCCTTCAGTAGTAACGAGAACTTTTCCATCTGTTAGAACCCCATCTACATCGAATATAAATGTTTTAATTTTGAATAATTTTGACTTATAATTGTTTTCCATTTTTTTTTTGGATTTCTTTAGTTAACAGTTTATAGATAGTTTTAAGATGAGACTTATTTAATAATCTGAGGTGTTGCTTTATAGTTTTTTTGTCATTCCTTACCGCAGGTCCTGTTTGAGCATCTGACGGTCTAAGTTGATTTAATTTACTAACCGTTTCAAATAATAATGGTTTTAAAAGTTCGAATGAAAGTCCTTGTTCAATGCATAGTCTCTCCGCTTCAGCGTATAAATAATTTGGAAAATTATTTACTAAAACAGCTGCCAAATGTAGTTGTTTTCTTTGATCAGAATTAATATTTATACAATTTGCACCAAAGTGATCTACAAGCTTTTCTAATGTCAAATAATCATTTTTTCTTTTAGACTCAAGACCTATTGAAATAGTCGAGAAGTCGATATTTCTTCCTTTACTGAATGTTTGAATAGGATAAAAAACACCCCTACGGCTTTGTTTTATTTTATTTATTGAAATACATCCTGAGGTATGAACAACAAAAGAATTTTCAGGAAGAATATTTGATACTTTCTCGATAGCATTATCTGAAACTGCAATAATATAAAGATCAGTTTTTTTCAGTTTTTTAGCATCATTAGTTATCGTGATACCTTCATTGGTTTTATTTTTTTTTGATGAGCGGATATACCATTGAACAATTTGAATTTCTTTTACGCAAACAAGTTTTTCATACAGTTGCGTACCTAATTTTCCTGCACCAACAAGAGTTATTTTCATAGATAAAGTAAAAATACAAAAACACAAGGTTCAGTTTATTCAAAAAACGATATGTATCTTTAAATTTTTTAATCTAAAAGCAAGTAATAATTTACTATCAAGTGTATATTTGCAATCTGAATGATGATGATGTAAATGATTAAAGGCAGGATTTTAGACTTTCTATTTTCTAATCGACTTACTGCTCTGCTTTTCATACTATACCCTTCAGCTATGGCTGTAGGTACTTTTATTGAAAGTTGGTACAGTACAGATACTGCCAAAATTTGGATATACAATGCTTGGTGGTTTGAGTCTTTAATGCTCCTCATGGGTATCAATTTTATCGGCAACATTTTTAAATACAGATTACTTCGAAGAGAAAAATGGGCAGTTCTGCTTCTTCATATTTCATTTCTAATGATATTATCTGGTGCATTTATTACTAGATATATTGGATATGAGGGTGTTATGCCAATTAGAGAGGGTGTAACAGAAAATGAAATTCTTTCAGAGAAAACATACCTTACAGTTTTAATAGACGGTGAAATCAACGGTACACTGCGTAGAAAAAAATTGGAAGACGATTTACTACTATCAGAACATGTTAATAACCAGTTTGAATGGTCAAGCGATTTTAATAGTCAGCCATTTCAAATTAAATATGTTGACTATTTCGAAAATGTAACTGAGGGGCTTGTTTTGGATGATAGAGGAAATAGATATCTAAAAATTGTCGAAGCTGGTGATGGTGCACGACATGACCATTATTTAAAAGAAGGTGAAATAGCTAACATTCATAACATTCTATTTACTTTAAATAGTTACCAAAGTGGTGCTATAAATATTACTCTCAAAGATGGATTATATTCAATTAACTCACCTTTTTCTGGAGAGTTTATAAGAATGTCAGATCAATTTCGTGGAAATTTGAAATCGGACATTGAGACCCCTTTGCAATTTCGCTCTCTTTACTCAATTCCAAATTTTCAATTTGTAATACCCGAACCTGCTCTTCGTGGCAAACTTGATATAGTAAAAGCCGACACTCAAGGAGAATCAATTCAGAACGCCCTTCGTCTGGAATTAAAATCCAATGGGGAAAGCCAGTTTATTACATTGTTAGGGGGAAAAGGAATTACAAATAACCCCAAGAAAGCTTCTGTTGGAGGGCTAGATTTTTATTTAAAATTTGGTTCTCTACCGATTAAGCTACCGTTTGCATTAAAACTAAATGATTTTATCGCGGAAAAGTATCCTGGGACTGAAAAGAGTTACTCTTCATTTATGAGTAAAGTCAGAGTTGAAGACACAGAATCCTTCGACTATGATATTTACATGAATCATGTATTGGACCATAAAGGCTATCGGTTTTTCCAAGCATCATTTAATCCTGATGAAAAGGGAACTATTCTTTCTGTAAATCACGATTGGTGGGGGACCTACATTACCTATTTTGGCTATATCTTTCTTTATTTAAGTATGATAGGTATTTTTTTTGTTGGAAAAACTCGTTTTCAAGACCTCTCAAAAGCTTTAGACAAAATAAATAAGAAAAAGAGTGCTTTGACCACTTTGACTATTTTGTTAATAATGCAATCTTTTCAGCTTCAGTCACAAGACTTAGCGAATTTTGAAAAGAATTCTTTGCTTTTTGATTCGATTATAAAAGCTGACGCCTTTTCCAAAGAACATTCAAATAAATTTGGTCAATTAGTAATTCAAGATACAGGAGGAAGAATGAAACCAGCAAACACATTTTCTTCTGAATTATTAAGAAAAGTGAGTAAAAAAGACAATTATAATGGTTTAAACTCTGACCAAGTCTTGCTTTCAATTATGAATAATCCTACAATATGGTATAATGTACCCTTAATATACTTAAAGAGGGGAAATGATAGTATTAGAAAGATCATAGGCTTAAATACAGATATCAAATATGCCCCTTTGCTTTCATTTTTTGATAAAAAAGGTAATTACAAATTGGCATTACCTTTAGAACAGGCTTACAGAGCTTCTATTCCAAACCAGTTTCAAAAAGACTTTATCGAATTAGATCGCAGAGTAAATCTATTATATTCAGCACTCGAAGGTAAAGTAATGAGGATTTTTCCCATACCGGGCGATATCAATAGTAAATGGGTCTCTTATCCAGAATTATCAGATTCAAATTTTAGTGGAAAAGATTCATTATATGTCCGTAATATCTTACCTCTTTATTTCCAATCTTTGCGACTAGCGCAAAAGGACAATGATTACGGACAAGCTAATAATTTATTGGAAAGTATATCAGGATTTCAAAAAAGATTTGGTGGCTCTATATTACCCTCTGAGGATAAAATAAAATCAGAAATACTATACAATAAATATGATATTTTTAAAAAGCTTTTTAGTTGGTATATATATGCTGGGACTTTATTTTTTATCGTTTTAATTATTCAGATTTTTAAATCTAACAAACTAATTAAGTTGTTAGTCAATGTATTCAAATTCATATTATTATTTTTATTTTCATTGCACACTATTGGACTTGTTGCTAGATGGTTTATATCAGGACATGCCCCCTGGGGTGACGCATATGAATCAATGATTTATGCTGCATGGGCAACTCAATTTTTTGGATTGATCTTTGGCCGAAAATCATCTTTAACTATGGCTTCTACCTCCTTTGTTTCCGGAATGATTTTGATGATTGCTCATTGGAATTGGATGGATCCCTCAATCGCTAATCTTGTCCCGGTTTTAGATAGTTATTGGTTGATGATCCATGTTGCAGTAATAGTTGGTAGTTATGGGCCATTTGCTTTGAGCATGATAATTGGAACTGTTGCTTTACTCTTAATATTATTGGCTTCGAAAAAAAATAGTCAAAAAATTAAATTACAGGTTAAAGAACTAACAATTATAAATGAACTGTCACTAACCGTTGGTCTAATAATGCTTACAATAGGTAACTTCTTGGGTGGAATGTGGGCTAATGAAAGCTGGGGTCGCTATTGGGGTTGGGATCCAAAAGAAACATGGGCTCTTATTAGTATTATGATTTATGCTTTTGTTATACACATGCGTTTAATACCAGGCCTCAGAGGGACTTGGATTTTTAATTTAATGAGCGTAATTGCATTTGCAAGTATCTTGATGACTTATTTTGGAGTAAATTTTTATTTAGTCGGTTTGCACTCTTATGCTAGTGGGGATAAAATAATTACTCCAAATTTTGTGTACTATTCAATAATTTTAATATTCTTTTTAGGTTTGGCTTCTTATTTTAAGTCAAAAAAGCTGTATTCAAAATAATCAAGTATTTACTTTAAAATAAATTTCTTGTGTTTTCAATTAAAACTACATTTAAGATAAAAATGGTACTTAAATGGATTTTTTATTCAATAACAGGATTGTTGTTATGTGGATTTGGATTATCACTCTTGGGCGAGGCTATTATATTCAAAATTGAAAGAAATTTCAATTGGTTTTATTTGGGAACTCTTGCGCTTCTGGTATTCAATTCAGGAATATGCTTAGTTGGTAAAGCAATAATAGTTAAAGTTGAAATTAAAAGGCAGCGATAAATTCATCTTCATCACTCCCTCTAATAATTTCTTTGAAGGACTTTTCTGTTATTGAATTTGCCTCATTCTGCTCAAAACCTAATCCGATAACAAGGCGGTGCATTAATTCTTTTTCTGCTTTATCTGCAATATTATCAGCAAAAACCATACGTGAGAGATCATAAAGCCGCTCGAGGCGTTCGCGTTTCAAAACAGGAGGATTAATTTTATATGAGTCAATATTTTCAATTATATGTTTGACCTCATTTTCATCTATTTCAAGATTTATAGCAGTACGATTGATAAAAGCTTGCTCATCTTTAGTTATCTTTCCATCGGCAAGTGCTAGGCGGACTATTGCGGCAAAATGATCACGATTTTTAGATTTAAATCTTTGAGTATATAATTCTGAAATAGACATAATTAAAAGTTTTAGCAAATATAAAAAATGGAATTGGTAAGGAAAATTCAATCATTATTTAAATTCTATTTATGTCCTTTAACTTCAATTATCCTTTCTAAATACTCATAATGATCTTTGTTTTTTAAGTTTGATGTTCTCTTAGACTTCTTGACATTTTTATAAATTAAATTTTGGATGTTTAAAAGTCCAGGTTTTAAACCAGGATTAAGTTGTGTCTCTTCTATTAGATTATTCAAATTATCTAAAAAACGAATCTGTAAAACCATAAGTGAATTATCTAATTTTTTATTTGTATCAAAAAATGATAGGTAGAGTTGATAAACTAGTTCGCTTGGGTCTAGTGCTTTACCCTTAAGAGTATTACTAGTAGATATCATTCTGTTAAATTTAGAATATTCTAATAAGTTATTTAAGGCGCTATATTGAATATTTTGGATTCTTTCTAGAATGCCATCTTGTTTTATTTTAGAAATTAAGTCGGGCTCCATTAACCATCTCTGTGTTGACCAAAGGTTATTATCAAGAAAAATTAGTGCACTGATTTGTTTATTGTAGTCAACATTTTTAAAAGGTATTCCGTTTTGACCCTTAAAAAGAAGGGTTTCATTAACTCCCCCAATAATTCTAACAACATGAAAAATATATCGTTTATACACAGATAACATCTCATTATATAACTCATTTAGGTCATAATATGAATTTCCCTCTTTTGTTGTCCATTCATCTAAGTTTGAAGCAACAATTTTTAAATTCTTTAACCCGTAATCACTCGCTTTTATTGGATTATCACCTATATTTTCAGTTTGTACATTTGGATCAATACCACTTGTGCCATACATATATATGGGGTTTAAACTATTTTTGTCAACAAAATATTTTAAAAAAACTTTTTCCGTTTCTAAAGTTTCCTTTTGAAAAAATCTATATCCCCATTCTATAACATAATCATCATAAGGCCCTAATTTTCGAATAAACAATTTGTTACTATCACCAGGCTGTGAAACGTAATTGAACCTTGCGTAATCCATTATCGTTGAAGCAATACCCATTTTTTGAGTAAAGTTGTCTGACCTAAGTGAATCTACCGGATATGCGGAGCTTGATTTCATATTGTGTGGTAAACCTAGGGCATGGCCGACTTCATGAGAAATAACTCTTCTTATCATCAGGCCTATGTCTTTTTCATCTGTGTCTAAGGTTCGTGCTTTTGGATTTGAAGCGCCAGTTTCCAGTAGATATCTATTTCGATAAGATTTGAGATGGTTATGATACCATATTACGTCACTTTGTATTATTTCACCAGATCTCGGATCTACTATACTTAATCCCCTAGCATTTCTAGTAGTTGAAGCAACATAATGAATTATTGAATAGCGAATATCCTCCAAACTAAAATCTTCATTTTCTTTAAGGTTCGGTGAATCTTTTGCCACAATGGCGTTTTTAAAACCAGCTTTTTCGAATACACTATTCCAATCTTCAACTCCCAATTTGAAATATGGTCTCCATTTCAAAGGTGTAGATTTATCTAAATAAAATGTAATTGGTTTAATCGGTTCGACTAATTCTCCACGTATATATGCCTTAAGATCGGAAGGTTCTAAACGCCATCTTTTAATTATTTTTATTTCATTTGACTTTAATTCCTGACTACTATAATCATATTTTTTTATGTTTAGCCAACCTATTCTATCATCTGCATATCTTAAACTCATTGGCTTATCAGGTAGTAAAATAATTGAATGATTTATTTCAAAGCTTATTGTATTTGTTAAATTATTCCTAGGTGGTTTTGAAGATTTAAAAGTAAGTATGTGCCTTATCTCTAAATTTTTAGGATAACTTTTTATTGTTTCTAAAAAACTTCTTTTTGGATCAACTCCTCCAACTGCATATTGTTTTTTCTCTGAGGAACTCAAAATATTAAATCCCGGAGAATCCGTGTTAAAATAGTTGCTAACATCAATTAAATATTTTTTTCGCTCCAGATTCTTAATTCGAAAAGCGGCCAAAATCGGAGAGAAGTTATTTTTGGTTACACTTTGTGAAATAGGGTCTTTTTCATCAGCAATATTTAAATAGCTCTTTTGAATTAATAAAATTTTTTCTTTCTTTTTTATAAATTGAATAAGTTGTTCACTAGTTTTCGAGCCCGCATTTTTATAAGCCTGAAAATCTGGGGGTGATTTTACAATACGTGTTACCATTAATAGATCCTTGGTAAGCAAACTATCATCTATTTCAAAATAAACCTCTTCTTTGTTTTTATATACTGTGATTAAACCGTTTAACTTTTTAAAATTTGCTGTTAAAGAATCAATAGATTTATTTGTATTTTTTTTACCAGAGTCAGCAATTTGTGACATTGAAATAAAAAAACTTAGATGACTGACTACGATTAATAGTTTAAAAAATTTCATCACTTTTTCTTATGTGTTATCAAAAAAAAATATACCTAATTGATTGATTTTAAGGTAGCTTATATGTATTTTTAATTAAAACAAATACTTATGAAACCAAATCTATCTATTATCACTTGCATTTTTTTTCTGTCTTTATTTATAACATTTGGACAGAAAAATAAAACAAAAAAATCAAAATCTATCCAAGAAGTGTCTTTAGATGCTTTTAAATTAAGAAATGTAGGGCCTGCTTTTTTGTCAGGAAGAATAGCTGACATTAAAATACACCCTTTAAATAAAAACATATGGTATGTAGCCGTAGGATCTGGTGGTGTTTGGAAAACAGAAAATGCAGGAACTACATGGGAACCTATTTTTGATGACGAAACTTCATACAGTACAGGTTGTGTAACTATAGACCCTATAAATCCCGATATTATTTGGGTTGGTACCGGTGAGAACGTTGGAGGCAGGCACGTGGGTTATGGTGATGGTATTTATAAAAGTTTAAATGGAGGGAAAACTTGGGAAAACATGGGTCTTTTTAATTCTGAACATATTTCAGAAATCATTGTTCATCCCGATGATTCCAATGTCGTCTGGGTTGCGGCACAAGGACCACTTTGGACTAAAGGCGGCGATAGAGGTCTCTACAAAACAATAGATGGGGGTAAAACATGGAAAAAAACACTTGGAAATAGTAAATGGACAGGTGTTACTGATATTATGTTGGATCCAAGAGATTCTGACGTAATTTATGCAGCAACTTGGGATAGACACAGAACTGTTGCAGCGTTAATTGATGGTGGACCAGGAACTGCGATTTATCGATCCGATAATGGAGGAGAAAGTTGGTCAGTTTTGAAGAGTGGTTTACCTAATAATCCTGATTCAAACGATGATGGAGTCGTAGATGATGATGACTCACCAACAAAAAATATGGGTAAAATCGGTCTCGCAATTTCTCCTCAAAACCCTGATGTAGTGTATGCTGCGATTGAATTAGATAGGTCTACAGGTGGTGTTTACCGATCTGAGAATAGAGGTGAATCATGGAAAAAAATGTCGAATACTGTTTCAGGTGCTACAGGACCACATTACTATCAAGAATTATATGCAAGTCCACATAAATTCGACAGACTTTATTTAATGAATGTAAGAGTACTAACCTCTGAAGATGGTGGTGAAACTTTTGAACAATTGCAAGAGCGAGATAAGCATTCTGATAATCATGCAATAGTTTTTAGAGATGATGACCCTAATTACATAATGATTGGAACCGACGCAGGTATTTATGAAACCTTTGATTTGGCTGAAACATGGAAATATCACAAAAATTTACCTCTTACCCAATTTTATAAAGTTGCTGTAAACAACGCTAAACCTTTCTATCATATTTTTGGAGGTACTCAAGATAACGGATCTGCTGGAGGTCCCTCTGCGACTGACGAAATAGAAGGTATAGCCAATAAACATTGGTACAAAACACTATTTGCCGATGGTCATCAATCAGCAACAGATCCGGTTTATAATAACATTGTTTACGCTGAAACCCAACAGGGAGGTTTATATCGGATTGATTTGACTAGTGGGGAAAAAGTCTCAATCCAACCACAAGCAAGTGATGGTGAACCGCATGAAAGATTTAATTGGGATGCACCAATACTTGTAAGTCCAAATAAGCCTTCAAGGTTGTATTTTGCTTCCTATCGTGTCTGGAAATCAGAAAATAGGGGAGACGATTGGATTCCAATTTCAGGAGATTTAACTCGAAATGAAAATAGAATTGAACTTCCTATAATGGGAAGAAAACAGGGATGGAATAATGCGTGGGATGTTGGTGCGATGTCAAATTATAACACTATAACATCTTTGGCGGAGTCTCCAGTGGAGGAAGGCCTTCTTTATGCTGGGACTGATGATGGATTCATACAAGTTTCAGAAAATGGAGGTAAAAGTTGGAGAAAAGTACCTGTTACTAACTTAGGACTTGCCCCAAGAGCCTTTGTAAATGATATTAAAGCTGACTTATTTGATCCTAACACTGTTTATGTTGCGTTAGATAACCACAAGGAGGGAGACTACAGTCCTTATTTATTTAAAAGTACAGATAGAGGTTTAACATGGAAATCCATTTCTGGAAATATTCCTTACAGAACCTTAATTTGGAGAATGGTGCAAGATCCGGTTAAAGAAAACCTTCTTTTTGCGGCAACAGAGTACGGTATTTACACTTCTCTAAATGGTGGTAGCTCTTGGCAAATTTTAGAGGGTTCGCCAACAATTTCGTTCCGTGATCTCACAATACAAAAACGTGAAAATGATCTTGTAGCTGCATCTTTTGGTCGTGGTTTCTTTGTATTGGACGATTACAGCGCTTTACGCGAATTCAGTGAAGCAAATCTCGATAAAAAAGGAAAATTGTTTAAACCAAGGCCAGCTAAATGGTATATACCAAAAAGTATAATTGGAAACACTGGGTCAGACTACTATTTCGCTAAAAATCCTACCTATGGTGCAGTCTTCACTTATCATCTTTCTAATGATTATAAATCAAAAAGAGATCTTAGAGAAACTAAAGAAATGGAATTAAACAAAAAAAACGTTAGCATACCATTTGTAGGCTGGGAAAATTTGGATTCTGAGCAAATTGAGATCGAACCACATGTAATATTGACAATCAAAGATGCTGAGGGTAACATCATTAATAAAATTACCAAAACAGCATCAAAGGGGAGTCACAGAATGTCTTGGAATATGCAACATTTCAATCCATTTTCAGTTTCTCCTAATGGTGTTTCTGGTTCAATTTATGGTGGTGGTGCAATGGCAACACCCGGAAAATATATTGCCGATTTACATTTAAATGTTGACAACAAAATCACCCATCTTGATGGACCAATAGAATTTGATATTGTGCCTATAAGGGAGGGCGTTTTGAAAGGTGTTTCTTACCAAGAATATAATTCGTTTAGAGAATCAATGGGAAAACTTACACGTGAAATAAATGAATTTCAGGATATTTTTTCAAATGCTAAAAACAAAACAGAGGCATTTTCAATAGCTCTCAAGAATACAGCTTCCTTACCTGGAAACATTGAAAAAAATCTCAAACAGCTTCAAAAAGAAATTTTTGCTTTAGACATTAAAGTTAATGGAAGTCCTTCAAGGGAAGAAATGGGTGAAAAAAACCCACCAAACATCAGAACTTTTTTCTATAATGCAATGAATGGCTTAAGAAGTACCTACGGGCCAACTGGCTTACATAAAAAGAGTTTAGAAAAGGCTAACTCTTCTCTTACAAAACTTAGAGCCCAAATTAATGAAATTAATAACGGATTGATGGCTGACATTGAAAAAGAGTTAGAAAACTCAAACTCTCCATTTATTTCAACAAAACTTTCAACTTGGTAATTAATGTTAAAAATATTATCTAGGCCTCTCCGTAAGGGTGGATGTAAGTTCAAAGCATTCCAAATCAAAATATGAGATAGATGCTAATAAATGGTCAAAAATATCTGAGGTTATTCTTTCATAATTAACCCAGACTTTGTCATTACTGAAGGCATAAATTTCAATTGGTATACCTTGTGTAGTCGGAGACAACTGTCTGCACATTATTGTCATTTCTGAGTTAATATTTGGATGGGAGCGTAAATAGCTCTCAGCGTAATATCTAAAGAGTCCTAAATTAGTAAGATTTCTTCCATTTACAAGGACACTTTTATCAATCTTTTTCTGTTTATTAAAAGATTCAATTTCATTCTTCTTTTTTGTAATTAAATTTTTGATCAATTCAATTTTTGAAAGTGAATCTACCTCTTTGATATTTAGAAAGCGTATACTGCTAATCTTAATTAATATGGAGCGTTTTATTCTTCTGCCTGAGGACTCATTCATGCCTCTCCAATTTATGAAGGAGTCTGAAATTAATTTGTATGTTGGTATTGATGTAATTGTTTTATCAAAGTTTTGTACTTGAACAGTAGAAAGACTTATTGATATAACATCGCCATCGGCATTATTACCAGGCATACTTATCCAATCACCAATTCTTACTGTATCATTCACAGCAATTTGGACACTAGCTACAAAACCCAAGATGGTATCTTTAAAAACAAATAACAAAACTGCTGAAAGAGCACCGAGAGCAGTTACAAAACTCCAAACATCTTTTCCAGTTAAAATTGATAGAATCAAAATACCTCCGATAAACCATAGAAATATCATGACTACCTGAAGATAACTTTCGAGTGGTTTATCTTTTAGTGCGGGAATTGTTTTGAGGTAATCGCTAATTGCCCTTAATAAAGCCCTCACAATGGCAATTAATACAATTATTGAAATTGCTTCTATAATATTTTTTGTCGCTACAAAAACTCCATTATATGAATTCTCAAAAATACCAGGCATATTTGTATAAAGGAAAAGAAGAAAAGGTATATAGGATAATAATCTAGGCGCATTGTTATTTATGAGAAAGTCATCAAAAGATGACTTAGTTTTTTTTGCTAGCTTATTAAAAATTAATATTATGACTTTTTTAGCTATCAGAAAGATAATTGTTGCTAAAACTAAGATTGAAAAAGACAATAGTAATAATGTGAAATTTTTTGACCATAAGTCAGAAAGGCCTTGACTTTGGAATAATTTTATTAAATAACTTTCAATTTTTAGGAAATCCATTTTTTAAAAACCTTTATTGTAGAATTTTAGTCTTTCTTTTTTTTAAGATCAATTCACCTTTTTTTTCTATTGCCCTAGCTAAAGCCTTAAAATCTCTTTCGTTAGTTAATGGATTCATAAGAACTGTTCTTAGATATCTTTTTCCCCTAAATATACAAGATGTAATGTAGAATTCCCCTGAGTTAATTAAATCATAACGTATTGCAAGTTGTTCTTGATTGTTAATAATTTCTGGTTTGTATTGAAAGCAAAGAATATTAGACTCAGGGACGTATGGACAGTGGAAACCGTCATAATTTTTCAAAAAACTATACAGACCCTTGGCCTGTTTAAAACTATTCTCTACAAAATTAATAATAGCTTGTTGGCCTTCAATTGCAAATGTCCAAAATAGTTTAGTCCCTAATGCAGATTTTGTGCATTCTATAGTAAAAGGCATGGAATCCATTCCAACTACATCGGTTTCATGAAAAACATAACTACCTTTCTGTTGGAAGCTTTTCCACATTTTTTTTTGATCTTTAAAAAGAACTGCTGTACATA
>TARA_Y200000002_G_scaffold382589_2_pt1 | contig 13067 bp, 19 predicted proteins | sample TARA_Y200000002 | Tara Oceans TARA_Y200000002 (sample SAMEA2619388) | marine metagenome | biome: marine biome (ENVO:00000447); feature: surface water layer (ENVO:00002042); material: "saline water (ENVO:00002010), including plankton (ENVO:xxxxxxxx)" | depth 5 m | reverse complement strand
TTTTTGATTTCTTCGTATTCTTTTTTGATTTCTTCGTATTCTTTTTTAAATGCGTCTATATTGTTTGTTGTGCAGTAGTCTTGTAGTGTTTTATAGTACATTTCTGGTATTAATGCCCACTGGCTTTCACATCTCCAATGTTTTGCGTGAGTTCTATCTACCATCAATACAGTATTCGCAAATTCTTCATGTGGCATATCAGCATAACTACGGCATTTTTCATAGTTATTGTAAATATAAAGTCTTACGCTATCCCACCCCTCAAAATAATTATCTGCATTATTATTAAAGCCTTGTACTCCACACATAACAAATAAGCATTTTTCATCTGCTGGTGCATAACTTCTAAACTCATCAGACATTTGCCCTTGTCCGTTGCCTTTATTCCATGTAATTAAGTTTCTAAACGTGGCTTTTTGTGTTTTTATCAGCGGTTTAATTATGTTGTTGTATATGTCCATCAAAGGCTCGTCTATGCCCCAGCAGTACCAAGAGCCATTGTCTTTTAATACACTGCTAAACTGGAGAGTTATCCAATCGTGATTGAATTGTAAAAGGTCGTCAAAGTTTAGATTGTCGTTAGTTATACCCTCCTTTTCTTTTTTCATCCCATAGGGAGGGTCATTATGCGTAAGGTCTGCTCGTTCTCCTTGCATCAATTTATCTACATCATCTATTAAAGTAGAATCACCACATAGCACTCTATGCCCATTAAGCTCGTATAAATCACCCTTTGCTGTTATTGGTATTGTTGGTGGTTCTACATCGCAATCATCCTCGCCTGTGTCGTCTTCTAGTGTGGTGATATCTAAATCATCATAAGTAGTTAGATGCAACTCCTCAATCTCTATCCCTGCCTCTTCTAGTGTAATCTCGTAAGTTTCTAGAAATCTAGGTAATGCATCTTGATTAATCTTGGCTGTTTTAGCATTGTGCGTTAATAGCACTTTGGCTACTTCCTCTTTATTTGCTAAGTCTAAAAAAACGCATGGCAATGTATTCTGCAACTTGTAGCCATCAGCTTGCAACTCTATCAGTGCATCTTTCCTAGTATGTCCGTCTACTATATATATTTTGTTATCAGTATTATCTAGCCAAACATGAACAGCTCCGACTATGCCATGATTAATAAGAGATTGTTTAACTCTTTCTTTATGTTTAGCTTCTTTGAAATCTGGGTCTTGAAAATCATGTAGTAAATCTAACGATATTTCACGCTGGAAGTTGTTTACCTTGTTTTCTATTACTTTATCTTTTATCTGCATTTAATTAAATCAAACTTTTCAAAGAGGCTTCTGTAACATGCTTTGTATAAGCAGCTTGTGATGAAATAACAGCTTTCATGCAATTAATAACATGTCTAGCTTTGTCATCGTTTAGCACTGTTGCAAGTGAATTATAAGCACTAACTGCGTTATCTATGGCAGTGTCTATATATGTTATGTCATCATCTGATACTGCTCTTGAACGTGCGTAAATTGTTGTATTTAAAGCTGATATTTTATCTGTGATAGTAATTGTTGTCCCAGCCATATAAGACTGTGCGAGTGTTTTCACGCTTGCTAAATCAGCGTTATTTAACTGCACATTTAGCAGATTGATAGATTGTATACACACATTTACTTTTTGTTGTTGTGTGAAATTTTCTAATTGTTCGAGCTGAATATCTAGCATTATTTTTTTGCACTCAAACCACGTTTAAACCACAGCATACGCAACAAAGCATGTCCGCCTAGCAAGTTTATACATGCTATGATAAGTATTGTTTGCATAAACCAAGGCAAAGCTGCCAATATGCCAACGCCTTCTAGCACTATTGGTTGTGCTGGTCGTACAAAGCAAGCTATCCAGAATATATAGAATGATATACGTAAGATATCATCGGAATAACGCCTTTTATTTAGTCGTCTAATATCTCTATCATGTAGATAATCAGCATCTACATTAGCTATATCTATTTTAGCTTGTTGTTTAATTTCTGCGGTGTGTGCTTTTAGTTTTGCAATTTCAATATTAGAGCGTTCAAGCTCTATACTAGTTTGATTAGCTCTAATTTTTTTATAAGTGTCATCATCAATTAAGCGGCATTTTTTCTTCAGATAAGCAAAGCCAACATCCACTAAATTAGGTGCTATTAATTTAAAAGCCCAGCTTAAAAACATGAAATACCTGTCATTTATCCCTCCACTTGATTGTTAAACTCCTGCAAAAATATTTAATAACTCTTGTGCAGTGTAAGCCTCTGTTAATTTACGACCACGCATATAACCTTTAAAGGTGATATTTGCTCCTCTTGTTTCATTACCACCAGTAGTGCTAATCGCATCAGTTGCTGTGTTTGTAGTAAGCTCGGAATTGTCAATACTTGGGTATCCACCGTGGTCACGACCGCCATCAGTCTCAACTGAACCTTGCGTTAAAAAGTGATGGTGTGCTTTGAATGCATCATCTTGCATTGTGCCTACGTTGTTACCACTTAATCCACCTGTATATCTTGATACACGGTTAGCTGCATCTGGGTCAGTGAATATGTCATTTAATCCATTGTTGCTAAAGCGTAAGAATGCACCACGCCCATCAGGCACTCTAAATTGGGTAGTAACATTGATATCTTGTGTGCCAGCATTATGTCCGACTAAAGAAAATAATGATGGATATTCGCTTCTTAAAAGTATATCGCCAAAGCCTACAAACAATTTTTGTTCAGCAACACTTAGATTGTTATAAATTGCTCCTGCTATAACTTCACCTATCAGATTGCTAGCATCTATTAATCTTGCTTGCCCTAATGCAAGTGCTTCAGCACTAGCAATTCCATACTCATCTTTTAAAATATTAATTTTATCTAATGCTGGATTCTCGGTAGCAACCGAGCTAGTCCATGTACCATCTGCTTGTTTAGTATATGTACCTGCTGGGAACGCATGTAGCTTTACAATACCTTGCGTTATTTCTACTGTGTCGCCTTGCACTGCAAGAGGGTACAATGTGTTAATTTCAGCGTTATTGCTGATAATTTGATTTATTTGTCCTAAATTAGCCATTTTTTATTCTCCTTGGTTAAAAAATTAACCCCTCCTTTAGCCTGTCAAATCTTTGACTAGATGAACAACGCCTTTATCATCTTTGGCATTATTAATAGCTTTTAATACGCCCTCTGGCGTGTTTTTATCAGCTTCTATTTCTGCTACTTTGTCGTTGATATTTACAACTAATGCATCGGCAAATTTAAAAGTAATTCCTTCTAATATTTCTTGAGTTGCTGCGTTGTTAATAGCAACTTTAAATGTTTTCTGCATAAGTTTGTTAGATACTCTATGTTTATTATATTCTCCGAAAACATAACGCCATAAATACGCTACTGCACGAACTCTGAATACTTTTGTTGCAGTGAATTGTCTATACTCTAAAACATCCAAAAAATTATCTTTTAAATGTACAGAATTAATGCTGTCTTCTATATTTTTAATAAAGTAATCTCTGTCTACGTCATCAGCAGTAATTGTTAAGCTATGCCCGTTTTTAATAACAACAGTTTTACTATGTTTAAATGCTGCATCTAATTCTTGTAATTTAAGAGCTTTTAACTTGTCTAGCTCTGCAACTCTTATAACTTCCAAAAGGTCTTTGCCTTTTTTTGCATAAATCCAAGCACCATCTATAAACGCTTGTTTAGTGCCGTCATCGTAAGCCTCTAGTGGCTCTATATCAGTGTATTTATAGGCATCTTTGGCAATATAAGTGTCATGCTGTGAGCCGTCTGTTTTTAAATAAACTTTTGCCTCAATAATGTTATCAACTACCACCCATTTACCATTTTTAAAAACAGCATCTTCTAATTTACTGTCAAATTTAGGAGGCTCTATTTCAGTGGCATTCAGTAATGCAGGATATACATTTTTTTTAGCTTTTTTTGATGCTAAAACATCTACATCTTGCTTAATACATCTGTGGTATACACCATCATTGTTATATTTATATACGTGTCTCATTTTAATACGCTATGAATAAATTTTGTGCAGCATACATTGTAGGCTGCACAATTGAATGCTCATTGTCTGAGCTGTTTGCTTCGGTAATGTGGGAAATTTGATTAGGGGTTCTGTCAGTCAATAGCGTGCCTGCGTTTTGGTCAGATCCAGTTGTATTTTGACGAAAAGCGTGTGCAGTTTCGTTATTCGGCACAAATCCACCACCGTCAACGCCAGCACTGACCGCAAGTTTAATGTCATGAGTATGTGATAAAACTATATTGTTTGTTTCTGCACCTGTGATTTCAAAAAGATTTCTAGCTGTCAGACCTGCACCTGTGCCTACAATTCCTATTACACGTCCGCTAGCATCTGGCAAATAGAAGTTATCGCCATTGTCAAAGGCTGTTCCAACAAGATTATTTATAATTGCGTATAATTCAGCATAAGTAGATTTGCTATACAAACTTACACCATCAAATTTTAAACATCCTGATACAGTATCTGCAACGTGAAATACTAATTGCCCACAGGTATATCTTGTCTCAGCCGAGAGTACCGAGGGCTTATTCTTAATATGAGCTTTAGATGCTGTATCTGTTTCATTCCAATCACTCTGTAAGTTGGCTTCTGCTCCAGTTTCTACAGAATTTATTTTTGCAAGCTGTGCATCAGTTGCATAGCGTTTATTGGTAACTGTGTCTATGTCATCAGTTGTTAGCTCTAGATTATCAGCACCCTCTAAACTTTTATCATTTACAGTTTTTAAAGGGCGTTTAGTTTTAATGCTGTTAGCAGTCTCATCGCCTGTATTTGTGCCTGACGTGTTGACAAGGCGTGTATTAATTGCACTAGTATAATGCAGGTTATCACTGCCTGTTGTAATGTCGTCTAAAGTACCAGTATTGCGATTAAAATATGCGGTTAAATCGGTATCTGCGGTGGCTGGATAATACGCACCTTCAACAGTAGACCATAAATGTATACCTTTAGCATCGCCTGTTTCGACAATGTAAACTACGCCAGCAACGCCTTCATTTGGCAAAATTTCATAACTCGCAACTGTGCGAATTTTTTGCACAATGTAAGCATCATCAATCAATCCATCACCATTCAAACCAAGATAGCCATTGACCTGATTTTTTTCGCTGACGCCTTGTTTAGTCGCAATATCAGCGTTTAAAGCGTTGAATAAATTCTCATATTCGCTTGCACTTAATAACGCTTCAAGCTTGTTATGCAGTGCAACAGTCATTAATCCAGACAAACTATGCGTCACTGCTGGTATCACTGGGTCAGTACCTGCACTATTTGATATTTTTAAGCTGGTAGTGGAATGTTCTGCTATAGCTAAATTAACAGTAGTAGTGCCACCACTGCCACCACTGCCACCACCACTTAATATATCCCAATCTGCTGTATGCGGATTATATTTATAAAATGTTTTTGCGGTATCATCTGTAGCATAATATAAAGCATTCAAATTTATATCATCGCCAGTCGGTAAGTCAGCAAAAGTAGGCACAGACTGTATATTATGAGCTTCTTTGCTCAAGTGCTGTATAGCGACTACATCGCCAGTCAATTGTGCAATGCCGTCTGTTGCTCCTATATCTGTATTATTAGGCTTACTGGCAAGCGATGCATTAATGATGTTTAGTTGCGGTTGCAAAGTATCAACAGTGGCAATAGATTGCGTGCCTGTATGATTAGCTCTATCTTTTGCTTGCGTGTCTTTGTCGTCTACTTCTTGTTTATTATAAGTGTTATTAGCAAGATTAGTGTGTGCAGTAGCTAACTTGTCTAGTGTATTATTAGTATTAGTTGTAGTTAATGCAGCTTTGTTAGCAGTTACATCAGTGCTTAGTTTTAAAAGCGTGTTATGATCGTCAGATACACCGCCTGTAATAGCATCACTTGCAGCAACAATAGCTTGATTTATAGGTGCAGATGTAGGTGGATGAGGTGAATTATCGTTTAACTCATTAATAACTTTAGTTACACCAAAAGTCTCTGTTGTCGCTTCTGGCACTGCAATATTAATCTCGGAATCATTTAAATCTCCTGTAACCGAGGCGTTAGTGCCTCTAAAAGATACACCATCTTTTAATGCTTTTATTTTAGCATCTATTACTGTAGTCGCTGCGGCAGTTGAATAGTATTTTATACTGCTAGTATTAGCAGTTGCATCAGGTTCTAAGTTGGCAGTGGTTTGTTTAAATGCCAAAAGATTATCTATTTCAGCTTGAGTGTAAGAATTTTGTGCGTTAATTTCGCTAGCCGTCAATTCTAAATTACGCCATTCATACCCTGCGGATGTATCAGCAGGGTCTACTGGCTGGCTTTGCCATATATGCACACCTATTTTGCAGAGATATCCTTTATAATCGCTTGCATTAAAAGTGCTGTTAAGCTCTGCCTCTGAGCTTAATGGTGACCGTGGTACATAAACAGCACTACTACTATTCCCGCTTGAAGATGTGCTGCTGCCAAATAGTGATGGAATCATGCCTCATACCCCATAGTAGATGCAATTTTATTAAAATAATTAGGAGTCTCGGAGCTTTCAAATACAACTAAATCATCCCATATAGTGCCATCAAAATAAAAGAGAGTGTTAGCTCCTAAAGTTGCTTTATTATCAAGAATTAATTTAGTTTTCAAAAAATCTAGATGTGGATTGCTATTGTTAACATCTATAGTTACATCTTGTGCAAGCTGTATGACTGCTCCTGAATTAGGTGAAGTAGGTATACCAGATATATCGTTTATTATTGTAGTTGAGCCTGTATATCTCACTTTTATTGTACAGAAATTTAAACTAGCTCCCAAAGCTATACTTGCACTGTCATCGCTTGAAATTTGAAAATCAGCAGCAGTCATATCTGCACATTTGCTTTGTTGTGCGTTGTGTACAAAAAACTCAACACTAACGCCGTTTGAGGGCTTAAAACTATCCCTAAAATTCCATGATATTGAGGGCAGTTGTGTGAACGATTGGTTAGATTGCGTGGCGTAAAGATAATTGCTAAATATTCTCATAATTTAAATAATCGTTTGAAATAACTAAATCAAAACCTGCTGATAAATTGCAAGCATCTAATTCCTCTTTTAATTCTGTAAAGGCTGCACGTGAGCCAGTAACAATATCTAAATTATTTAATGTGCCGTGTTTGCCACCTACAGCTATACAGCCGTGCAGTTGATGCGACCAATTAGCAACATGGATAAGTATGTATGTGCGGTCAGGCACATCTAATATCTGATATACATCTTTATATTTATTGCCTGAAAAGGGAGCTACTTGATATGTGCCAGCAGGTATGCTGCTAATATTAACTTGATTGTTTAAATATGGACGTTCAATAGTTGAGCATTCCCAACCGTTTGGCAGTGTAAGCGTGCCAAGGGTGCAGCCGAGTGCAGAATCTTTATCTTTTGAAAGTTGCACATGCTTAAACCTGTGCAGTTTAACTATTGCCACCGTGTGTCTGTTGTTGTTAGTGTGATTGCACTGTCAATGCAATTTTATGTTATTTTAACATAACATAATTTGCCTAATCTAGCAAGTGTGTATTCTCTGATTGATTTAGTACGCTTTACACGTACAATATAGACTATATTGATTTAAATTATGGGTGTCTTATGAAAAAGCTTACAACACAAGAATTTGATAGCAAATGTGATGCTGGCGAGAGTATAGATGAGTATATTGATTGGAAAAGTGCAACTAGAGAAGATGCCGCTAATCTAGTAAAAACTACACGAGCTAAAACTGGTCTTACCCAAAAAGAATTTGCAGAACAATTTGATTTAAATTTGCGTACTTTACAAGAGTGGGAGCTAGGGAGGAAAAAACTGAGTCAAGCGGTAATATCTTTGATGCGTATTATCAGCTATGATTACAAACACGCAATTCAAGCAATTAAATCATAAATTTAAACTGTTCCACTTTTTAGAACAGTTGCCCTAAATTTACCTAATCTGGCAAGTATTTAAAAAAATAACATGGCTAGATACTCCCTCTAAGTAGAGTTCTAACCATGACACGACTGACAGGATAGGCACGCCACCATGTTGTTGTTAGTGTGCCTACCCTTTTTATGCTTTTTCTGACAGCCCACCGTGCAAGACTACCAAGCATAAACTTCAACTGGTGCAAAATTGACACCAGTTTATACAACTTTACGATTTTTTAAAACAGTTATCCTAAACTGTGCATTTAGGGTCTGTTTATATAAAAACTGTGTATTAAGTGAAAAAACAACTCTAAATATACACTTTTTAGCTGTTTTTCATTGTGCATTTAGAGCATGCCCTATTTATACAGTATGCTGATTTATAATCTGTTGGCATCTTTCAATAAATTGTTCCATAACTGATATTGCCTTTTCATGCTCATCGCCGAAAGCTTTATGATGCTTTAAATCGTTTATCGTGTGACGTGCATAAACAATCCCATACCTTAGTAAATCGCAAATTTCTTGTTCATTCATCATTCATCCACTTTAATTTTTGCTTTAAATATTGTTCTTGTTGCTTTGCTTTGTCTGCTTTAGCTGGCTTGTAAGCAAGTCTGTTCAAATCACGTTTACAATCTAGCTTTAACCTACGCAACGTATCGTCAACATCATCATCCGCTAAGTAACTATCAACATTTCTAGCATCTAAAATATCTAAATCATTTAGTAATTCCATTGTATGTCTCCAGCACTAATTTATCTAACAAATCATAATTTACAGATTGTGGCACAAAGTCTTTTTTCTTTTGTTTGCATAGCATGTCTAGCTTATACATATATTCATCACGCATTTGTTTAGCTTCGTTAACTGGTTTATCTCCATGCTTTAAATTAATCATAAATTCTTGGTCAGTTCCAACGTATACGATGAAAGGCAGGTCAGACTTCAAGCAATCATATAAGCGTATAATGTGTAAAAGGTTTTTAGGCTCATATCCTAGAAATTTTACAACATGCTCACGTTTGCTAGTCGCTTTACAAAAATCTTTCGCTTTAGATTCTGCCATCCCCATAATTGCACTAGGGCTAACCTTATAGTCTTTGAAAATATCAAAATTGCCAATTTGCCATTGGCTATGGCATACCTCTATCAATTGTGGATTACCTTTAGCTACTATCTCAGCGAATGAGTAAATATTATGACAAACGCACTCTCCAAACTCAGTTTCTATTTTAAATACTTTATTATCTCGCAACTGTTGCAATGTAGGGATAAACACTAAATTAGCATCAATATCACTGTCGCTATCATCTAAGCCGTAATTTTGCGAACCTTTTAAGCCTATAGCGTAAAACTTCAAGCCTAAATCCTCGGCTTTGCTTTTATACACCTTTAACGCTTCTATTATATCCATTGCAACATTTCTAATAATTAAAATTTACCGCTGTCCAGGAACAATCACACTAAACCCTTGATATATAAGGCTTTTAGTTTTTATTGTTTTTGTAATATAATCTCATTCTTTAAAGATAAACCAAATAATGCAGACAACTATAGCTATAAATGCAAAAACTGCTCCGATAGTTGCAAGCATTAAAATAGTTGCATCCATTATTTAATAATCACCTAGCATATAACCTAAAAGCGTTTCTCCGATTGTTTCTCTGCAACCATATAAACTATGGTCAGCATCTGGGTTATGGCTCATCCATTCAAAATCATACTCTAACCAGCACTCAGAATACTCATCATGTGTGCGTTCTTTGTCGCTTTTATAGTCATAATAATTTTTGTTTATCACTTCCTTTGCACAATCAAGCATTGCACCCACTGTCGTATCTTCGCAAGGTTCAAAAGCTAAAGCAGTAAAATCTGCTTCGGACATGGATGGATTGCAAAACCCTTTTGAAACATATTTATCTCTCGGATATTGTTCCAATTTTTTAATCAAATCCTCTAACGTCATATCTCCCCCCCTATTTAATAATCAAACTAACTCTATCTTTAACATTCACGCAATCACTATCAATACTAACGCCTTTATCTAACAGCTCTTGAATATGCTTTTTAGTAGCTGTTTTATCCATTACAATCGCCTCTCTGTTTACATGATACTCTTCTGGCAATTTTTTATAATCCACACTTAAATAATCTTTTTGCACTCTTGTATAAATAGTATGCTTTGAGTTAGTAGTTGTTATGCTTCGTTGTTTGTAACGCTGCATAAAATAAAGAATATTGTTTTTTAAACTTTGTGCTTTTTTCTCTTGAGATTCTGCTCGCTTTTTTAATCGTTTAGATTGTTGTGTATACCAATCTGCCTCAGCTTTTATTTTAACTGCTTCTACTTCAAAAGATTGTATAACGTGCATACAGTTATCTAGTTTGTCAGGTATCTCACCCTCCATGCTCTCTATAGTGTCAAGCAGTGCTTGTTGGTCTACATCATCACGCTCTAATAAACCCTTTAATTCTTCCTCTTTATGCCCTAAAGCCATTAATGATTCTTTCATTTTCAATAAGTATTTAATAAGTATTTATACACCAGATAAAAGCAACGCTAAATACAATTCAATTACAAGCCACCCAAGCATTCCTAGCGTTACTAGCCCTAAAATTACACCGCCTGTTTTTTTTAAAAATTTACTAATCATGCTGTGGAGTTTTAAATTGTTCAAACTCTGGTATATCGCCATATTTATCTATTGCTTTTATTAATGCTTCTGGTCTTTTTTCTTGCGTGCAATTAGCTAGATATTTGCAAGCAATTTCTATTTCATCATCTAAACGTGCATCATCACTTATGTCTTCACCTGCATATATACATAAGCCTATGCCATGCCTCGCAATAGCTTTAGTAACTGCTCGTTGAATGGCTTTGTTAGCATCCATGCTAGTAATTTTATCTACTGATATAGATTGATTGCGATTATCCATAATCGGCAAATACTCAGTATGTGTAATCTCATTAACAGTTACAGATACCTCAACCCATGCTGTACGTTCATCTGTATGATAAATCCAGCCTTTATCATTTTTTACAATTGCATAGTTAGCATTGGGATGTATACGCTTTAACTGCTCCCATGCATAAGTCCATGATAGATATTTTAACCGCCCTTTTGTTTCTGTTTTATCCGCAATTTTGACCTTATTAAGGGTAATAAAATAATTATCTGAAGTAGTCATATTACAACCCCTCTTTTTTGAAGACATCAGATATTTCTACACCAAAACACTCTAAGGTTTTTTGCAGAATCGCAACCTCCATATGAACCTCATCTTTTAATTGTGCATGTGTCCGCAAAACTCTAGTTTCATCATCGCAATCAACAACTGCTTGGCATTTTTTTAGCTCTAAATAACTTTTAGTTTTAACCGTCAATTCCTGCAATGCATCTCTAAAAACAAGTTTTGCAGTCTCTAACTCTTTTTTAAGCTCGGTGTATTCGCAGTCGTCAATTACCGCACCTTGTTTTAATGGTTGAAATTGAGGAGTTGAACTCTCAAAAGGTATAGAGTCAGCATTAGTATTTAAACCAACTTTGATATTGTCCGATTGAAAAATACCGCTTGATATTTCACGCAATTGCTCTTGAGTAAGTGAAACTATAGGCGTAGTTTGGGCGTAGTTGTCCATTGTGTGTCTCTCCGTGTTTGTTGTTGTTAGTGCGTAATTATAGCAGAGTTTGCTATATAACTTGTAGCTTTTGTAGCTAAAACAAAGCTAAACCGCATAAACGTAGTGTTAAACACGTATGCGTAAGTACTATTGTGTGCTGAATAAAAATATGAAATACTATTGTGTAGCATTGGTAACTCCTGATAGTTATTAATGTTAGTTGTGGGTTAGTGTTCAAGCACTTTCCCATGGCGTCTATTATACGATAAAAACACCCATCATCAAAGGTTTTTCTCCCTTTTTTTATATTTTTTCAATCCTCTATAACTACAATTTGAAGCAACTCTGGCAACATTGCTATTTGCTGGTTATCAAATATAGCACCTAATAAATCAGCACCAGTTAGGTCAGCACCTTTCAAATTAGCACCCCTAAAATCAACACCATGTAAAACAGCACCACGTAAATCAACACCATGTAAATCAACACCAATTAAATTTGCACCTAATAAAGCAACACCAATTAAATCAGGTATAAAATCAGGATTATCTGCTCTGAATTGATTAAATTCATCTACTTTGCCAGCTTGCAATAGCTCTATTAATTGTTGTTTAGTCATGATTTACACTTCTTTTGTTTTTGGCTAAATTTCGTAACGATTCTGCAATCACGAACGCTATCAGTGGCGACAGAACCCACCACCACGACCAATCAATATAATTAGTTAGCTTTAAAGCTATAAATAACAGGGCTAACCAATGTACAAATTTCATAATCAAAAAATCTTAGCTATAAGCCTTTGCAGACTATTTTTTTTAAAAAAAACAGAGTTGTTAGGGTAATAAACAAAAGTACATTTCCACGTTACTTTTTGCGTAGGTTGCTCGTTTGTAGTTACATCATTCTCAATATTCATAATTCCCTCCGTGTTTGTTGTTATGTATACTATAGCAAATAATTTTACGTTGTAAATAATATTTATAAGTTATTTTGTTGTGTGTAAATTTTTATGAATTCTTTTTCTTTAAAATTAAAATCATTTACAGATATATCCCTCATACGATTCATAATCCCCATAGTTTTCAATACTGTTTTTGTTGCCTCAGGTGCTTCATGTGCTTTGCCTTTGCGTGTATAGTTCCGCAGGTTATTCCACGCCTCCTGTGCTGCTGCTGATGTTTGCGATTTTGTTGTAGATGAGTTTTTCAACCAATCGGACTTAAACGCTTTCCATCCTCGTAAGTCCATTTCAGCCAGCACATCATCAATACTTTTAACGAGTTTATCGTCTAAGGCTTGCTTGATATTTTTGCAAAGAGTTTTAAATGCTAGTGCTGTCGTCCTTTCTTTTTTTGATTTTCGATGTTGAACAATCCACAACGCCTGTTTGTGTGTGATACAGGGTAAAATTTCTTTTTTGACAGTATCAAAATCTAAGTCGTCTAAAATTTTAGAATCAACAGGGCTAATCTTTTTTCCATCCAAACTTTTTTTATTTATTTTTTTATTAT
>TARA_Y200000002_G_scaffold382435_1_pt1 | contig 13140 bp, 12 predicted proteins | sample TARA_Y200000002 | Tara Oceans TARA_Y200000002 (sample SAMEA2619388) | marine metagenome | biome: marine biome (ENVO:00000447); feature: surface water layer (ENVO:00002042); material: "saline water (ENVO:00002010), including plankton (ENVO:xxxxxxxx)" | depth 5 m | reverse complement strand
TCACTATCTTTTAATGTATCTATGATTAGCTTTCCCCACCAACCCAATCCAAGTAAGCCTGCATTTATCATTTTTAACCTGCTTATATAATTCCATTATTGTTATTAAGTATACTTAATATTATAGTATGATGATAAAATTATCAATTAGGTTGGAGATGATAATGAAAGCTTTAGTTCTGGAGTCAAAGGGTACACCGTTTGTTTACAAGGATGTCAAAGATCCTGTTCTTAATGAAAACGAGGCTGTCGCAAAAATTATTGCGTGTGGATCTGGACTAACTATCCAACATGTTCGCGCGGGGCGAATAAAAGTAGATTATCCGAGAATTATAGGGCATGAAATAACAGCAGTTATAGAAGAGGTTGGTAAGAATGTAACAAATGTTAGTGTTGGAGACGCTGTAACAGCTTATTTTTATCTAACTTGTGGGCATTGTAAATGGTGTAATAATAATAGGGAGACGCTATGTGAAAACTTTGGAGGATATGTTGGCAGAGAGATTGATGGAGCCTATGCAGAGTACATGAAGCTTCCGGCCGAAAATTTTCTAAAAATTCCAGAAGCTTTAGATTGGAAAAAAAATCCAGCGGAAATTGCTGTAATATGTGATGCTATTGCCACTCCCTTTAAAGTCATCCGCCATGCCTCAATTAAAACACAAGATACAGTCGCAATAATTGGCGCAGGAGGTGGACTGGGCATTCATATGATTATGATGGCCAAATGGGCAAACAGCACAGTTATAGCTGTTGATATTGCGAGTGATAAGTTTGCTGCATGCAAACAAGTTGGGGCAGACATATGCATTAACCCAAGGGACCATAACGATAATCAAGTATTTTATGATTACACAAAGGGTTTGGGAGTTGATGTTGTAATAGATTTTGTTTCAAATAATGAGTCATTGAACTTAGGTTTTTCTATTTTGGCACGCGGCGGACGACTTGTTACCCTCGGTGGAGGTGGGCCAAAAAATGCGGTTACTGCATACGCAGGGGATTTATTAAATAAAGAAGCAATTGTAATGGGCAGTCGCTACGCAACAAAACAAGAAGTAATTGACTCATTGGAACTTGTCGCCAGAGGTGATGTCTGGCCATTAGTTACCGATGTTCGGGACATGTCACAGGCTGAAGAATTACATGCTCTAGTAGAAGATGCAAAGGTAACCGGTCGTGCTGCCTTATTGATAAAATGAACTAAAAGTATATAGCGGAGGATAATATGAAAGAACTGAATGTCTATTTATCAGGTGAAATCCATACAGACTGGAGAGATCAGATAGTCTCAATGACTGAAAACAAGGGATTGAATGTCCAATTCACAGGTCCAGTTACCATACATGAAAACAGTGACGATTGCGGTGTAAAAATACTTGGCGAGGAAACGCAGTCATTCTGGCACGATCATAAAGGAGCAAAAATAAATGCCATAAGGACAAGGAATTTGATTCAAAAAGCGGATTTAGTTGTTGTACGTTTTGGTGAAAAATATAAGCAGTGGAATGCTGCATTTGATGCGGGATATGCACATGGTCTTAATAAGGCCTTAATTATTATGCACGATGATCAACATGCGCACGCATTAAAAGAAGTAGATGCGGCAGGCCTAGCGGTAACTAAAACACCGGAGCAAGTTGTACAAATAATCGATTATGTAATGAATGGTAAATTAGGATAGGTATCAAAATAATTAGTTATATCTCCTGAGAGCCATCTCGGCAGTAACCTCAATTATCTTATGAAATAATACACCAATTACGGCCAATAGAAATAAACAAGCAAACATCCTGGATATATTTAGGCGATATCCGGCTTCTAGGATACGAAAGGCCAATCCAGAACTTGAGCCCCCCGCGCCAGCTGCGAATTCTGCGACTATTGCACCAATGAGTGATAGACCTGCAGAAACTTTAAGACCAGCAACAACACTTGGAATTGAGCTTGGAATTTTCAAATGGAGTAGGGTTTTCATTTTTGACGCATTGTATAATCTAAATAGATCACAGAGTTCTGGATTTGCCGAATTCAATCCAAAGAGTGTATTTGTTAATATAGGAAAAAAGGCGACCAGCCAAACGCATATTAATAAAGCTAAATAAGTACTATCGACATAAATAATAATAATTGGGGCTATAGCAACAATCGGGGTGACCTGTAATACTATTGCTAGAGGCAAAAGTGTGTCCTGAACTGGACGTGAATAACTCATTAATAGTGCAATAAGAATTCCACCGCTCCCTGCAAATAGGAACCCTAAGAAGGCGATTTCAAGGGTATTTAGCATTGCCGGGAAGAGAATAGGCCAGTCTCTGAATAAAGTAACCATCACATAAGAAGGCGCCGGTAATATGTATTGTGGGACTTGAGAAAACAAAACATACAGCTCCCACAACAGAAATAAAGAGAGTATAAAAATAATTGCAGAGATTTTAGAAAAAAAAGATATCTTACTTTTGAATAAATTCATGGATATCTATATCCTTGTAGGGAGGACTATTTTTGGATAAATTCTTTGGTATAAATCTCATTAATATTATCCAGTTCCTTTACAACATCGTACTTTAACATTTGCTTATAAAATTTCTGGATTTTATCAGCAGAAAAATATCCAATACCAAACTCTTGTGTATCATTTGTTTCAATAATACCATATTCTTTTAGCTTACTGATAGAATATTTTATTTTGGCATCTGTAATGTCTGGATTTTCTTTTTTTATTAGTTCATTGGCCTTCGACGCATCACCATGCAAATAGTTTTCCCAACCAATTTTTGAAGCATCAATAAAACACTTTATGTCATCTTTTCGATTAATAATTGTATCTTCCATTGCCTCAATTGTAGTTGAATATGTGTCAAATCCATAATTTGCTAGTAAAAACACATTTGGCTCAACACCCATCTCTTTTTTTATTGAGAATGGTTCTGAAGTCAGGTAGCCTTGTTGCGCAGAATTTTTGTTTGCAAGGAATGGAGCTGAGTTGAATAGGTATGGTCTTCTTTTTTCTCCGTTGAAACCATGTTCCTTTTCCATCCATCTAAAAAATGTAACTAAGCCCATATCACTAATATAGATTGGATCAGCACTTGGAAGATCTCTCCATGAAGTCAAATTTCCTTCAGGATGGGATATTATAATCTGGGGGTCTTTCTGAAAGAATGCGGCAGTCATTTTGATCGGCACAGCCTCGGCACGAGAATTTATCAATTGAATTAAGTTACCACCCATATAAAGATCAATTTTATTTGTAATAAGTTTAGCTCGATTATTGCTTCCAGGACCACCTTGAATAATTTCAACTTCTAAGCCACATTTTTTATATTCGCCGTCTGTAAGGGCCTGGTAAAACCCCCCGTGCTCAGGTTGAGCTACCCAGTTTGTTGCAAATATAAATTTATTATCTGCTTTAGCTGGAATTGATAGAATTAAGATAAATAAAAAGATGAAGAGACGCATGCTATTTCCTATTATTTTGTATTCTGTTAAGAATTATGAGTTACAATCCGTACAAGGTAACAAAAAAATTTACTATATTTTTTTTTTATTTTGTATTTATATTTATTAACTAAATATTTAACGTCTACACAGGGCAAAATAGATCATATCACAGGCGAATAAGATTATATGTATATTTATCTACCCATAGCCGAGGTATCAGTAAACTTAATCATTTTATTTGGAATGGGCGGTGCCGTGGGTATTCTATCTGGTATGTTTGGTGTTGGGGGTGGATTTCTCATGACTCCTTTACTTATTTTTTATGGAATACCACCTATAGTAGCTGTTGCAACTGAGGCAAATCAAATTGTAGCTTCCTCAATATCTGGGGTCGTGGCGCATTGGCGTAGAAGAGCTGTTGATTTCAAGATGGGAACATATCTATTAATAGGTGGGGTCATTGGTTCATTTTCAGGTATTGAATTATTTGCTTTACTCAAAAATGTCGGTCAAATAGATTTGATAATTTCATTAGCTTACGTTTTACTGCTTGGCTCTATTGGCTCTCTTATCTTTGCTGAAGGTATCAGTTCTATTATAAATACAAGAAACGATAAAATAACCAAAACAAGAAAAAGAAAAGATAGAACATGGATCCACTCATTACCATTAAGAGCTCGCTTCAAAAAATCAGGGCTGTATATCAGTGTAATACCTCCAATTACCATCGGTATATTTGTTGGTATTTTAGCCTCAATCATGGGAGTCGGAGGAGGATTTATTATGGTACCAGCAATGATTTACTTACTGCGGATGCCAACTAATATCGTTATTGGTACATCGCTATATCAGATTATTTTTGTTACGAGTCTTGTTACAATTTTACATGCATATCAGAACCAGACTGTTGATGTTATGTTGGCAATGATACTGATGAGCGGCGGTGTGTTGGGCGCTCAAATTGGAGCCTTTTTAGGGCATAGATTAAAAGCAGAGCAATTAAGATTTCTTTTAGGCCTACTCATACTTACGGTTTGCGCTAAGATGTTGGTGGAACTCGTTGCTGAACCACAGGATATATATGTGATCGCAGATGTTTTTAAATAATATTACAAAGATATTCTTATTTCTACTAGCTTGCATGTCCATCCCACATGTAAATTATGCCACAACACATCAAGTTGAAGCTGATCTTGTAGTTCAGCTTGATGATCCGCACATACAAATTGGCTCAAATTTTTTTGGGGAGGAGCTGCTTATCTTCGGAGCATTCAATAACAGTGACTTATCAAAATCAGACATTATAGTTAAAGTTACAGGTACCCGGAAGTCTGTTTCCGTGAGAGGGAAAGTGAAAAAATATGGAATTTGGGTGAATAGTGATAATACTCTCGTAGACAGTGTCCCTGGTTATTATGCTATTTACAGTAATCGAAATATTGAACGAATTGCAAGCAAGAATTTTTTAGAAGAAAATCAGATTGGCCTTGAATACATAAAGTTTACGGCTGGTGAACAAAATCAATTACAGAATATTTACAAAGAAATAATAAAAAAAAATAAGGAAGACGGAATTTTTATAGAGAAATACACCGGCGTTCGAATAATTGGAGATAAACTTTTTCGCGCATCAGTCGAATTACCGAAGGATATAAATGAAGGAACTTATGAAGTCTCAATTTATTTCTTTGAAGACCAGGAATTAATTGATAAAGATGTCTCATCAGTATTTGTTAACAAAACACTCGCAGGAAAATACATATACACACAAGCAAATGAGAGGCCGCTGCTATACGGTATAATTTGTGTCATAATTGCGTGGATAGCTGGGTTGTTAGTTGCGGGGCTGTCAAGAGTCAGATAATACTTTCGCTATTTCTTGATGGCAGTGCCTACAAGATCTGCAATCGATTTAACCCCATATTGCTCAACTTCACTTATTAATTCTTTCTTTAATTTACTGATAAGTGTTGGCCCCTCGTAAACTATTGCTGTGTATAATTGTATCAGAGAAGCACCATTTCGTATTTTCTCGATAATGTCTCGACTTGAAGAGACACCACCCACCCCGATCAATGGGATTTTTCCCTCTGATATCGTATAGCTATCTCTTAATATTTTTGTTGATTTTTGCATTAATGGTTTACCTGATAGACCACCATCTTCATTACTATACCTTTTGTTCTTGATATATTTACGTTCAATTGTGGTATTTGTGAGTATCAAGCCATCAATCTTGCCATCCATTGAGTAGTCAATTATCAACTCTAGCTGCTTTCTTGTTAGATCTGGAGCGAGCTTTATCAAAACTGGGGTTTTGAGACCGTCATTCTTAAAGACTTTAATTAATTTTATTAACTCTTGGAAATTTTGACCTGACTGAAGATCTCTCAAACCTGGTGTATTCGGCGATGAAATATTAATTGTTATGTAATCAGCAATTTTCGAAAATTTTTTAATTCCCATTTGATAGTCGCTTAATTTATCGATTGCACTCTTATTGGCACCGATGTTTACCCCAATTATACCTTTTTTTGTAATTTTACTGAGTCGATCAAAGACAATTTCCATCCCATCATTATTAAAACCTAACCTATTAATTAGAGCATCATCCTCAGGTAGGCGAAAAACTCTTGGCATTTTATTCCCGGGTTGCCCTATTGGAGTTACAGTCCCTACTTCTGTAAACCCAAAGCCCGATGAAATGATCTCATTTGGCACCTCAGCATTTTTATCAAAACCTGCCGCTAAACCAATCGGATTATTAAATGTTAAACCAAATACTTTTTGTTTTAGTAATTTAGAGTTATTATCTGATGGTATGTGTAGCCCAGATTTTAGCGCTGAAATTGCTAATTTATGTGCTTTTTCGGGCTCTATCAAAAAAGCGACATTCCTAATTTTCTTATAGAGGTTCATGAACTTACAACTAAGTTTCCAGCTAGCGCATCTTTTATTAATTTTTTTGTGTTTTCTATACCGTAGATCAAAACAAATGATCCAAAGCGAGGACCATCTTTTTGGCCAAGAAGAATCTCATAAATTGAGCTAAACCAGTCACGCAGTGGCTCAAATTTATGTTCTTTGCCAATCCTGTAAATTTCAGTTTGAATTATTTCGGGATCTGTGACGCCTTCAAACTTATTTAATATTTCTAATAATTCACGCAAAGCTACTTCTTCACTTTGATTAGCTTGCCTATATTGCTTGTTAGGTTTAACGAAATGATTAAAATAATTGATGGCAAAGCCGATCATATTATCTATCGCATCTCTATTTTCATTCAAAGTTAAACTATCATAATAACTGTTCAGGAATCCCCAGAGTACTTCTTTACTTTCTGAATTAGTGGCACTAACAATATTAAGAAGCAATGAAAACTGTATTTCAGGAAATTTTTCTGGAGGTTTACCGTTGTGGATATGCCAAACTGGATTATCATAAACTGATTGATCATCATTAGATTTAATTTTTGTATAATTTTTCAAGTGGGATGCATACTCATCCATATTTTTGGGTATAACATCAAAGTACAATCTTTTTGCTTTTCTTGGCGACTGATACATGAATAAAGATAAACTTTCCTGGGACCCGTAATGAAGCCATTCATCTATTGACAGGCCATTACCACGTGACTTTGATATTTTTTCTCCGTTTTCATCTAAAAACAGTTCATAGGTAAATCCTTCAGGTGGTGTTCCATTTATCACTCTGCATATTTGGCTGCTAATCCTTACAGAGTCAATGAGATCTTTGCCTGACATCTCATAATGAATGCTAAGTGCCTTCCACCTCATAGCCCAATCGGCCCTCCATTGGAGTTTAGCGTTTCCATTTAGAATTTCAGTCTCTGCCGGCTTATTTGTTACTGGATTAACATAAAATATTTTTTTACTGTCCACATCTACATTATCTATTTTCACCTGAAATACTTGCCCTGTATCTGGACAAATTGGAAGAAAGGGGCTGTAAGTTTCACGTCGTTCACTTCTAAGAATAGGTTTTACAATATCTCTGATTTTTTCGTGATTATTCAAGATTTCTATGAGAGTATTATTGAATAAGCCACTTTTATAGTAGTTTGTTGAACTAATGAACTCATAATCAAATCCAAACTCATCAAGAAAACTTTTTAATTTATTATTATTGTGCTCACCGAAGCTTGCATATTCTCCAAAGGGATCTGGCACCTCTGTTAGAGGCTTTCCAAGATGCTTGGATATTTTGTCTTGGTTTGGAATATTATCTGGAACTTTCCTTAGGGCGTCCATATCGTCTGAAAAACAAATTAGTTTAGTTTTTCTTAAGTTATTAGTTAGCTTCTCAAATGCATTTTTTACCATGATAGTTCTAACAACTTCACCAAATGTTCCAATATGAGGTAACCCGGATGGACCGTATCCAGTTTCAAAAATAATGGGGTTATCACCCTCAATATTATCAATTTTTTCAAGTAATTTTTTAGCCTCGACAAAAGGCCAAGCTTTTATATTCTTGTAATAATCCATATCAGTTCGTTATTTAATTAAAATCAGTTAATCTTTGAAATGCTTTGAAAGTTTTAGACCTTGCGATTGATAGGTAGAGCCTATACCCATACCATATAGTTTCGAAGGAGCTTCCGCAAGTTTTTCATATTTTAGTCTTGCTATGATTTGCTTATCCTCGATGTAGAAAGGGACATCTAGACTCCTAACTTCGAGCACTCCTTTACTTGCCTTCGATAAATCGTTTGTATCTCCGAATCCAGGGTCAAAAAAACCTGCATAGTGAACACGCAATTCCCCCATAGTAGGATCGATTGGAACCATTTCTGCAGCATACTCTGGGGGTATCCTAATAAATTCGCTTGATGCAAGAATATAAAACTCATTTGGATCCAAAACTAATCTTTTTTTATCTGTTTCATAAATTGGATCCCAGTATTCTTCAGTTTTATAATAACCTATTTTATCTACATCAATTGGCGCCGTATAGTGTTTTGCTTTAAAACCAATTAATCCGTTGTTTGAGCTTAAAGATACACCTAATTGCAATCCATCTGTGATTTTAGCATTACCATTTACAAGCCCAAAACCACCCGATATTTTTGATAACTTATTGTGCAATCTTTTTAGGTCACGGTCTGAAATTATTGATCTTTGTTGCTCTGATTGTGTTGAACTTTTTCTTATGAAACGCAGTTGGCTAAGCCGTGAATTTTCGTGGATCATTATAGAATATTTATGTGGTGATATTTCGGCATATAAAGCGCCCGTGTACCCTATCGGAATTTTATCAAATGACTGTGTATGGTCAGCAATGACCCTAGTAAAGACATCCAGCCTACCCGTTGAACTCTTTGGGTTTGCAATTGCCCATATACTCTCAGGGAGCTCAAGAAACTCTTTTAACTCCACAAGATAGACGCAGTTACGCTCAAGAACGGCTCCATCTTCGATACTGAATTCATGATCAATGAGATCTGCCGCGCATTCCAAAACTTTCCTGTTCCCACTAGGGATGAAACTTGCTCGGATCCGGTAGGCTTTTTTTCCAAGGCGTAAGTCAAGACTCGCTGGCTGAATTTGTTGATCGATGATTTCGTCTAAAGATTGTATCTTTTTTCTTGCCAAGAGTTTTCGGATTAAACCATCAGGCAAGATACCACTTGCGCCCGTCAAATTTAGATTTTTGTTTTCTTCGGGGTTTGTTTGCTGTATATTTTCGCTGAGTAGGTTCATTTTTTTATTTTATTATACATAAAAAAGATTATATAAATAGTCAATTATATGTAAATTAAACAATATTTAATCTACTTATTAAACGCAATGACGAGATAGATTAGTTTAATAATATATCAAAAGAGCAGCATAATTATTATAAACGAAAACTCAGTATTAGCGGCTGAGGCAAGCATGTCAAAAAATAAATCAAAAGATAAACATAGAATACAGACAAAGCTTATCCATTCTGGTTCGCTTAGGTCCCAAAATAATGAAACTTCGGAAGCAATATATCTGACTTCAGGATACATTTACAATTCCGCAGAGGAAGCTGAAGCGAGATTCAAGGGTGAATCGGATGGATACATTTATAGTAGATATTCAAATCCAAATCTCACAATGCTAGAAAAGAAATTATGTGAAATGGAAGGGGCTGAGTCAGCCAGATTAACATCATCTGGGATGGCCGCTGTATTTTGGGCACTTTTTACAAATTTGCAATCGGGAGATCACATAGTTGCGGCAGATGCTTTATTTGGTTCATGTCTATCAATTTTGAGAGACATTCTTCCAAATTATGGAATAGAGGTCACAATTGTAAGGGCCAGTAAAATGGAAGATTGGGAGAAATCAATAAAGAAAAATACGAAAGTATTTTTCTTTGAAACTCCTACTAACCCAATGCTTGAAATAATTGATATTTGGAAATTATCACAAATTGCAAAAGAAAATAATATCAAAGTGATCATAGATAATGTCTTTGCTACACCTTTGAGGCAAAGACCAATGGAATTTGGAGCTGATATTGTTATTTATTCTGCCACGAAGCACATTGACGGACAGGGGCGATGTTTGGGTGGTGTTATTTTAGGAGATGCTGAATTTATTGAAAATAAATTACATGATTATCTAAAGCATACTGGACCTGCATTGAGTCCTTTTAATGCTTGGATAATGATGAAAGGATTAGAGACGCTATCACTTAGAACTGACAGGCAAATTGATAGCGCAAAAAAAGTTGCAGATTATTTGGTTGATTTAGAAAATATAAATGGGGTTATCTATCCAGGTCATAAGTCCCATCCAGAATACGGTATTGCTCAAAAACAAATGTCAGGAGGGGGGCCTATTGTTACATTCAAAGTTAATGGCGGCAAAAAGGAAGCTTTTGATTTTCTGAATAAGCTTGCCCTTATTAAAATATCAAACAACCTGGGTGATGCTAGGACTTTAATAACCCACCCTAAAACAACAACTCATAGAAATTTATCAGAAGCTGAATGCATGAATTTAGGAATTACTGACAGTACATTAAGGATGTCACTTGGTCTTGAGGATATTGATGATATAATTGCCGATATCGACAAATCAATCAGATAAGCAAGGTACGATATTCAATGGATGAAACAAAGTTTGATATAAAAACAAAACAAAGAAATTCATTATCACTGGCTTTGAATAAACATTGTGAACGAAATATACTTCATAGGGATATGACGTATTTTGCATATCTGGTATTTTCGGATAAACTGATTACTGTGAATGATGAGCATCAAATCACAAATGACAGAGAAAATGCTAATTATGCAGTTATTATGGTTGACAATCACCGGCTGGAAGATAGCCATTATGCATTCATACTTACATCATCATTTAAAAATATTAATATGGACAAGATAGTTGAGTCGAAAGATTATGATCTAAATTTTTTCAATTCCATGGAATATCAGCCTTATTCATTCACAGAATTTTATACCTAATCAAGATAAAAATGAGATTTTACCCAATCATAAAGATAATAGGAATATTCCTCCTGATATTAGGAGTTTTTATGCTATTTCCTGCCTTAATTGATCTGATATACAAACATGAAAACTATAAGGTCTTTATATTATCATCAATAATTACATCAATGACTGGGTTTATTTTGATATTATCCGTGTGGGGAAAAAACCAATTATTGGGATTACGAGAGGCTTTTCTCTTAATCTCATTGACTTGGGTTCTAATTGCAATATTTTCTTCAATTCCCCTATATATATCTGACTCTGGTCTAAATATCACAGATGCATTTTTTGAGTCAATGTCTGGAATAACAACAACAGGTGCAACAGTCATTGTGGACTTGGAGGCTCAATCAAAGGGCTTACTAATCTGGAGAGCTCTATTACAATGGTTGGGGGGCATTGGAATTGTTGTTATGGCGGTTGCTGTGTTGCCAATGCTGCAGGTTGGTGGTATGCAATTATTTCGTCTTGACTCCTCAGATAACGCAGAAAAAATATTACCTCGTGCCATACAAATAGCGGGTTCGTTAATAGTAATATATCTTGTTATTACAGTTTTTTGTGCGCTTGCGTACAACATAGGTGGGATGGGACTATTCGACTCTGTTGCTCACTCATTCACAACGATATCAACTGGAGGCTACTCAACCCATAGTGAGTCTTTTGCCTTTTTTAATAGCGCAAAATTAGAATATATATGTATACTTTTTATGATAGTGGGAAGTCTCCCATTTGTCCTATACCTGCAATTTGTTCGGGGGAAAGCTTCTAGCTTATTTTTGGATAGTCAGGTTACTACGTTCATCTTTATTTTATTCATATCTATTCTATTCTGTTCTTTTTATATTGGGTCCGCTCTAGGAATAACCACGCAAGATGCGCTCAGACAATCTTCATTCAATATCACATCAATTCTAACAGGGACCGGGTATGTTTCAGCTGATTATATGGTATGGGGCCCATTTATTATTTCTATGTTTTTCTTTTTGATGCTCATGGGTGGGTGTGCTGGATCTACGTCATGTGGCTTGAAGGTGTTTAGATTTCAAATTTTAGTTAAACAAGTCGTGGTACAAACAAAAAAAGTTGCCTTTCCTGACGCCGTATTTATTCCAATGTACAACGGTAGAGAAATTCCAGATAGTGTAAATAAAGCCGTCACCTCGTTTTTTTTGTTGTTTATTGCATCATTTATAATTTTTGGCTTGCTACTTACACTTCTAGGCTCTGATCTTATTACAGCTTTTTCAGCGTCGGCTAGCGCCCTTGCCAATGTTGGTCCTGGCTTGGGACAGTTTATTGGGCCCACTGAAACATATGCATTAATGGATCCGTTATCAAAGTGGTTACTTTCTCTTGCAATGCTTTTGGGTAGACTTGAAATATTTACTGTGATGGTTTTATTTACATCCTATTTTTGGAGGCAGTGAAATAAAAAAAAATCTTGATAAAGAGCAGATCTTAGGCTCACAAGAGCTAATATTAGAAAAATTGATTTCGTTTGATACTACAAGCAGTAAAAGTAACACAGACTTAGTTGACTATATTTGCGATTATCTATCTATATATAATATTGAGTCGCAAAAGGTATACAATAGGGATAAATCGAAAGCTTCAATTTATTACACCATTGGTAACAGGGCGCTTCCTGGGTTAGTATTCTCTGCGCATACAGATACCGTTCCGGCAGATATAAATCAATGGTCCTATAATCCTTATGAACTAAATATTCAGGAAAATAAGTACTATGGACGAGGAACTTCAGATATGAAGGGTTTTATTTCTCTAGTTCTTGCCCTAACACCTTGGATAATCTCAAAATCCTTTATTGAGCCTGTCCATGTTGCCTTGAGTTATGATGAAGAGGTCGGTTGTCTTGGGGTAGGCCCATTAATTGATAGTATGAGGAATAATATATGTGATCCAAAATTAGTTATTGTTGGAGAGCCGACAGATCTAAAGATTATTAATCAACATAAGAGTTGTCATACATTTGAGACTGAATTTTATGGGAAAAAAGCACATTCATGTTATCCAGACTGGGGATGTAACGCAATTTATTTTGCTAATGAATTCATAAATCAATTAAGAAAAATCGAGGAGTTCATTACGCATAGCGATGAAGATAATAATTTTGAGCCACCTTACTCATCATTAAATGTAGGGCATGTCGATGGGGGCGTGGCGCATAACATAATACCGGAT
>TARA_Y200000002_G_scaffold147229_1_pt1 | contig 13185 bp, 9 predicted proteins | sample TARA_Y200000002 | Tara Oceans TARA_Y200000002 (sample SAMEA2619388) | marine metagenome | biome: marine biome (ENVO:00000447); feature: surface water layer (ENVO:00002042); material: "saline water (ENVO:00002010), including plankton (ENVO:xxxxxxxx)" | depth 5 m | reverse complement strand
GGGAATTTAATTAGCAAGAACAGGGAATTTTAACTTAAAAGCAGAAGGAAAAGCATGACAAAAAACACTTATAAGGATTTTGGTAGAAGATAAAACGCGGGCCAAAGCTTCAAATGTTTAGGGAGTAATTTAATTGAGGGTTGACTCTTCTTGGTTAAATAAGAGGGCTAACCATCTAAAGAATGTGCTTAAATCCTAAAAATTCCTAGAGAATTTCCTTAGAAAAGTTTTCCAAAATACCTAAATCTATTTAGGGCCAGAGGTAGATTACCGGAAGAATATCGTGCCATTCCCTACAGCATTACTGCAAGCTGGATGGTTTCGGGACTGGTCTTCAAACAGCCAATGTAAACTTGATCGGAAATAGTGGTATGCCTAATTTTCAGGTTTATTTTGGGTAAAGCGATTTATTCCAATAGTGCGTTATTTTCGCTTATAAACTTTACCCTTAGGATCAAAAAGATGCATATTTTGTGGTTCAGCATTTAAACCAACGCAATTCCCTTTCGAGATATTTAAATCCCCTAAAAGTTTTGCGATTAAAGGAACTTGGAAACCGCAATCTACGTATATTATGGTAAATTCTCCCAAAGCTTCCACTATTTCAACTTTTCCATACATGAGAGCGTCTTTTCGATCGCAAATAACTATATGCTCCGGCCTCAAACCGAGACTAATCTCAGCACCTACTTGATCTGCCACTGTCTCAAATTGAACTTCAATTGACTTACTGCCCATTTCAATTGAACTAGAGTTCACTCCAGGCACTTTTAACCTACATGGAAGTATGTTCATTGCTGGAGTGCCTATAAATTTGGCAACAAACAAATTTAATGGCTTATGATATAATGTGGTTGGAGTTCCTACTTGTTCTATAAAACCTTTATTAAGAACAACTATTCTATCTGCAAGGGTCATAGCCTCGACTTGATCATGAGTTACATAAATCATGGTTGTACCAGGTAGATTGTCATGCAATTTAGCAATTTCAAGGCGAGTAGCAGCTCTCAGCGACGCATCCAGATTTGATAGGGGCTCATCAAATAAAAATACTTGCGGGTTGCGTACAATTGCTCGTCCAATTGCAACACGTTGACGCTGTCCCCCTGATAACTGTTTTGGCAATTTGTCTAAATGATCAGTAAGTTCGAGTGTATCGGCCGCTATTCGCACTTTTTCATTGATTGTTTTCTTATTTTCTTTTGCTAACTTCATACCAAAAGCAATATTTTCGCGCACTGTCATATGCGGATAAAGAGCATATGACTGAAATACCATGGCGATACCTCTTTGGGCCGGGGGCACATGATCCACTGTTTCACCGGCAAGAAGAATTTCCCCACCAGTCAAATCTTCAAGTCCAGCTATAAGACGCAAAAGCGTAGATTTTCCACATCCTGAAGGACCAACGAAGACAACAAATTCACCAGATAAAACCGTAAGATTCAAACTGTCAATTACGGCCTCATTTCCAAAAGATTTTGAAATGTCTCGCAGCGCAACTTCAACCATTCCTCAGCTCCACATTTAGTTAAATATCCCAATCACTTATTCTGGTTCACAAGAATTTTTACTACACAATCAACTAATTAGTTTTGCCTAAGGTTGATGATGCAGAGAAAACTTTCCTTGGATATTTTCTTTTAGTATGATTTCGATTGCCACAGAAAGATTTCTAGGCTTGCGTTTGTATTTTTGGCTCTTGAGTGCCGATATTACTAGTTGTGCAGCAGCTTGGGGATTGTAATGTATTACACCCTTAATCTTACCATTCATCAAAAGCTTTCTTTTATCGTCGCACAAATTATGAGCTATAACTGACAAATGGCTCTTTTTGCTCATTTCATCGATTGCACTAATTATGCCAATGTTACCGCCGCCTACGCTATAGATTCCAGACGTATCGGGGTGGTCAGCCAAAAATTGGCTGACCTGTAAATAATTTCCATGATTATCGTCGCCTCCGGAAACTAAATCTTGAATCTCAATCTGGGGATACTCGGTGCGAATAACACTCCTGAAGCCAATTTCCCTCAGTTCATGACTTCTGTAGAGCTCACCCCCCCAAACGAGGCCAATTTTACCTTTCCCGCCAGTAAAAAGTCCAAGAAGACTTCCTGCCGTCCGTCCAGCAGCTCTATTATCCATACCAACCACAGGAACCTCTAAAGAGCTATCTAATCCTGATGAAATACAAACTACTGCTATCCCATGGTTGATCAAATCGTTCACGGCATCGCACACTATAGCTTCATCAACTGCCACGAATGCGACTCCTGAGGGGTTTCGCTGCTTTACTTCCCTCAAATGACTTGTCAGCGCAAAGGGATCCATTTTTTCTACCAAGCTAATCTTTATATTGACTTCATTCTCAATTGCTAAACTTGCTAAAATTTTGCCAAACATGGCTGTGCTTAATTCTTCGTCTTTCGGAAGAAGTATCTCAAATATTTTAGTTTTAGCTTGTCCATTTTGGTTAATTAGATTTAGCTCACGAGAACTAACAATCTGCGCTGCCTCCTTAACGCGCTTGAGCATTTTTTCAGAAACACCCGATCGATTATTTAAAACTCGATCCACGGTTGCAGTGCCAACGCCTGCTTCTAGCGCAACATCTAAAATTCGCGCCTGCCGTTTTTGCGACATATAAGCCTCCAATTGTTTTGAATCAGGATATGCACTAAAAATTTCTTACATTCAACATTGATGCATCAATTTTGGTGATTTGATGCACTTTACAAGAGTTTGATTGATCAAAATGATTTTTGATGTATTAATTATATTTATTTTCGATTCCATATTATGATTAGGAGGAAATTATGTGGAGTTTTAAAACACCTGAATTCCTTTGGAAAAATTATAGAAGTACATTTTCCAAAGGCTTAAGCATAATGGCCGTAGCAATAGCCGCTACAGCTCCTGGAAACATTGCGTTGTCATCCGATACAGAAGAATTAACCATATGGGCTGGTCGCTATACACCATCGAGGACGATGGCAGCAGTCGGTTCTGGCATTAAAGGGCGAGAAATAAATGGAATAGACCCAATAATTGAGGCATATCAAGAATTACATCCGAATGTAAAAATTAACGTATTAGGTCAATCAATAAATTCGGATACGCGACAATGGATGATCACTAATCTCACTGCTGAGACCGCTCCCGAAATTATGTGGCATTTAGGCGACTGGGCAGTTGAGGATTATAGAAAAAATTGGACTGTTCCAATAAATAGGTACTTGGAAATGCCAAACCCATACATCGCTAAGGGACAAAAAGGTTCTGAAAGATGGCGTGATTTATTCTATGATACTATAGACGTTTGGATTGCACCCAATGATGATAAATACATCGTGTTGGCAGATCAAATTCAGGTTGCGGTTTACTATAACAAAGATTTATTCAAAAAAGCCGGTGTCAGTGAAGTACCCGAGACATGGGAAGACATGATGAATGCTGCAAGGCTGGTGCAAGAAACTGGAGCGGCTGGCTTTGCAACTTATGGAAATGATCTAAACCAATTAACATGGATTTCTGGGTGGCTTACTAATTACTTTTACTATCCGGAAATATCGACATATGACACATCCAATGATGGTGTGCTTAATAAGATAGAAATGGCAAACGCAGTTAAAGCGGGTACTTACAAGTTTGATGATCCAAGAAACAAAGCGCGGCTCAAAGAGTTGAAACGATATGCGAGCTATTCGCAGAGTGGAGCAGCCGGTGCAGACGCAAGTACAGCAACACGACTTTTTCTTACCGGTAGGGCCGGGATGTACGTTGTGGGAACTTGGATGCTGAATACAATTACTGATGACAAAGATAGAAATTTTGACTTCGGCGTTTTCTATCTTCCAACATTAGATTCATCAACTTCTGAGCTTATACCTGATAATGTTCCACCTACAAATAAATCGGCAGGTTATGGCTCTTTTCAATATACTGTGACCAATACTGCAGTTAAAAATGGAACTGTCGATAGAGCTATAGATTTCCTAATGTTTGCTACTCAGCCCGAGCAGATCAGCCCAATGATTTTGGAAGGGAATATCGGTATTCCTGCTATACATGGAGCCACGCCAAATCCTGGACTGAGTGCTTTCTCTGAAACTGTCACATATCCTAGTGCGCCATTTCAAGAAGATGACTCAATGTTCGATTATAATTTTGCAGAAAAATTCTTGGCAATTACCTCGCCTTATATGTACGGAAACCAAAGTTTGTCTGATACAGTCGAACGCTTGGATGAGGAAATGATTGCTGCAGCCGATAGGGTTTTGGGCAATTAAGTTTTATTTCCGAGCCTCTAATGCCAACTTTTGAGTTACAAAAAAGACGGCTTAATACGCAAGCACGCCCGACATCTGGGCGTGCTCGCAACAATTTTCTGATTTACCTTTGTTTGCTACCAGGCTTATTGTTTTTATTTGTTTTTAGTTACTATCCTTTTTTTTCAGCATTTTACTTCAGCTTATTTCAGTGGGATGGTGTTAATTCCTCGTACATTGGTCTACAAAACTTTGCGAGTATAGCTGATGATGACAGACTTTTCCCAGCAATCAAAAATATTGTTATTTTAACTGCAGCAGGAGTTCTTTGGGCACTCACATTGCCACTGATTGGAGCAGTCTGCATTAATAATTTTAAATCTAGTAAAACAGCCCGCGTCTATCTTGTAATCTTTACTATTCCAATGGTTATTCCATGGGTCGTAACCGTTCTGGTTTGGCAGGTACTCTACGATCCAATTGATGGTCCGATAAATCGGTTTTTGTATTTCATTGGCTTATCGCAATTTGCCAAAGCATGGCTTGCTGACTATGAAACAGCAATATGGGCCTTAACTTTTATTGGCGGGGGAAATACAGGTGTTGCTTTTCCTTTTGTAGCTGGGCTGAATTTACTCGTATATCTTGCCGGTCTTATCAATGTTCCATCTGAAGTTAAGGAAGCTGCTAAATTAGAAGGGGCAACAAGCTGGCAAGTTTTCTATAGAATAGAGCTTCCCCTGATAAGAACTCAGGTAAGAATAAATTTAATTATGACAATCATAACTCAATTACAGGCATTCCAAACAGTAATACTTCTTACCAGAGGTGGTCCCGGCTATGCGACTATGGTTCCAGGCTTCGCCATGTATCAAGACGCATTCTTTTTTAGCAAAATGGGCTATGCATCGACACTAGGAGTAGTCCTTTTTCTCATAATGATGCTCATAACGGTTGTTGTGAATAAGAGCTTAAAATCACCAACTGATTTCAAACCAGATTGAGATTTAAAAAATGAGTAGATGTAAGTTGAAAAAACCTGGCAAAAGTAAAGAGGCTCACTATGCAACCAGAATTTAACGAATTACGGATTTCTAATGATGCTAAAGACGAACCTGAAGAACTCAAGCGCAGGATCTATGATGAAGGCTACCTCTTCTTCAAGCAACTTCTAAACCCCGATAAACTTCTCGAGCTGCGCAGGCAAATTCTGACCACCCTCCAGGAAGGCGGCTGGCTCATGGCCGGCACCGACCCCATGGACGGTATAGCTGATGTCGAGAAGAAGTGTACCGAGGGCGACCGCAAATACACTGAAATTTACCACAAGGTACAAAAGCTCGAAGCGCTCCACCGTTCTGGTCACTGGCCCGAGACCCTCGACATGATCGAAAAGGTTATGGGCCGACCCGCCATGCCCTTTCCACATCAGGTCGTTCGCCTGTGGTTCCCCAAGTACACCAAGTATACCACTCCTATTCACCAAGACTTCGTGCACTTCCAAGGACACTTTAATAACCTTACCGCATGGGCACCAATTGGCGACTGCCCTATCGAACTCGGCGGCCTAGCGGTAATTCCAGGCTCCCATAAAGTTGGTAAGGTTCTCGACCATCACTTCGCGCTCGGCGCCGGGGGTCTAAATATAGATGTCGACAAAGAGACCACGACGCACCCTGAAATCACCGGCAGCTGGTATACGACAAATTATGAGGTAGGTGATTACCTAATCTTCCCGGCGCTGACCATTCACAAGGCGCTGCCGAATGTAACTGAGGATCAGATGCGAGCATCGCTAGACAATCGCTACAATCCAGTCGGCGAACCTATCGCGGAGCACATGCTTGAACCCCACCTGAACAACAACGGTGAGTTAACTTGGGAACAGATCTATGAGGACTGGCAGTCAGACGACCTCAAATATTTTTGGCGGAATTACGACAACCCGTTGGTGCCTCACAACACTGATTTCTATGAAAAGGGTTTTGCGGATGCCATTGAACGGGCCCGGGAAGGCGAAGCGCACGCAATTTTAAGATTAAAAACCATTGTCGAAAATGATCCTGACACTCCGAACGGTGTGATCGCTAAAGGAATTCTAAAAGAGCTTGGAGGGGTGGGCTGAAATGTCAACTCACACAAGCCATAAACGAAGAAAAAAGCAACACAATTTAAGGTTGAATTTCCAAAGCTTCCGAAATGAAGAACTTAAGCATTTTTATTTGATATCAGCCGCAATTTTGACGTTTTTTCCTTTCTGGTTAATGTTTGTCGTTTCTTTTAAAACATTACCCCAATTCTATCAGAATGTTTTATCGTTAGACTTCCCATTACATTTCACTAACTACGTTGTCGCGTCAAAAGTAGTCACAAAGTATATACTCAACAGTATTATAGTAGCGGTGATCACCGTCGGTGGGGTAGTTTTTGTTTCTAGCCTTTCCGCTTATGCTTTTTCACGATACAAGTTTTACGGACAAAAATTCTTATTTTTTATAATAATTAGCCTTCTGATGGTTCCATCAATATTGACCATGGTTCCAGCCTTTGTGCTCGTAAAAAATCTAGGCTTAATAAACAGTTTCTGGGGAATAATTCTTCCAGGAATAGCCAGCCTTCAAGTTTTTGCTATATATCTTTTGAGAAATTTTATGGCTTCGCTGCCAGAAGAACTGTTTGAAGCTGCCCGGATGGATGGTGCGGGCATATGGAGATGCTACTGGAACATTGCATTGCCGCTCTCAAAGCCAGCATTGAGCGTGGTAGTGATTTCTTCTCTTTTAAATAACTGGAATGATTTCGTGTGGCCACTTCTGGTTATAAGTGATGATAGTTACAGAACTATTCCAATAGGCCTGGCTTTCTTTAGGACGCAATATCAAACAGATTACGGTCCATTAATGGCAGGGTACGTCATTTCCATTTTACCTCTACTCATAGCCTTTATTTTTATTTCTCGAGAGTTAGTCAGAGGGTTGAACGAGGGAGCAGTAAAGCTATGATTGCCAATTTTTTGAAAATTTTATGCAGCATAATTATTAAATCGACAAATCGCTCTGGTACAAACTTGCAAAACTGGGAGCCTTAAATGACTGAAGTTTATGATCTAAAAACAGATTATTCAACAAACCCAATTAATGTCGATAATGTTACACCATATTTTTCCTGGAAATATCGGGTAACAAATAACAATGTCAAAGTTACCCATTTTCAGATCTTGGTAGCTACAAGTGCTATAAATTTGGAACGCGAAAAATTTGATTTATGGGATTCTGGAAGAGTCAAAATTGGCAAGTCACCAATGGTTCAATATTCAGGTGCCCCACTCAAAAGCAGAGATTCTGCTTTTTGGATAGTTAGGATCTGGGATGAGAATGAAAATGTTAGCACGGTCAGCAAAAGTGCGAATTTTGAAATCGCTCTAATATCTGACACAGACTGGCATGCCTACTGGATCGGATTTCCTGCTGGAAGACCAGGAAGAGCACTTTACTTTCGAAATGAGTATTTGATAAAAAAACCGATTAAAAAATCTCGAGCTTATGTAAGTAGCTTGGGTTGGAACGAATTTTACGTTAACGGCGAAAAAGTTGGCGCTAGCGTGCTAAATCCAGCACAAACTGAATTTAGTAAGCGTGTACTTTACTCAACCTATGATTTGAATCCCTTTTTAAAAATTGGTCAAAATGTTCTAGGAGCAATTGTAGCAGGGGGTTGGTATGGAACGCCAAAATTTCTAGCTCAAATAGAGCTGGAATTCCAAGATGGCAGCAAAGATAGATTTTTAACGGCTGGGCGAAACGAGAATGATAAAAACTTATGGAAACTTTCAGATGGGCCCATTATTGAGACGAGCATATTTGATGGAGAGGTCTATGATGCCAATCGCGAAATAGATAATTGGATGTCGGCTAGCCGCGAGGGGCATAGCCTTATTTATGATGGCTCTTTTTACGTTTCAATGGTTGTTAGTCCGCCCGGAGGGGCTTTGGTTTCTCAAGTTGTTGAGCCAATCGAAGTTGTGGGTGAAATTAAGCCAAAGGAAATTACAGAACCAAAACTGGGTATATTCGTAATTGATAACGGTCAAAATTTAGCAGGCTGGCTAAAAATCAAACTGGATATGGAAAAAAACCAAAAGCTCATAATGCGGTTTGGAGAAAATCTTTATCCCAATGGAAGGGTAAATCAAGAGAATCTCAGATTTGCGGCGGCTCAGGATACTTATATCTCAAAAGTGGATGGTGTTATTACTTGGGAGCCCAAGTTCACTTATCATGGGTTCCGCTACGTCGAAATTGAAGGATTAGAAAAGAGACCTTCACCTGAAGACTTTAACACGCAAATTGTCCGATCAAATGTTGCGAAAACCGGAACATTCCAATGTGCTAATACGATAGTCAATCAAATTCAAGCTGCTGTTGAATGGACGGAGATATCAAATCTACACGGTCTTCCAACGGACTGCCCGCAAAGAGCTGAAAGACTTGGTTGGTTAAATGACATGACTGCGCGCTGTGAAGAATTAATTTTTAATTTTGATATGTCGAAATTTCTTCCGAAATGGCTTGAAGATATAAGAGACTCTCAGGATCAACTTTCGGGCGCAATCCCGGATACTGCGCCATACAATTTCGGGGCAATGCCCGGGGATCCTGTATGCATATCTAATGTTCTTATAGCGTGGTTATTATATAAACATTTTGGCGATAAGAAAACTCTGGAAAAAAACTTTGATAGTATGTCGCGATGGGCTCAATATTTATCTTCAAGAGCAAATGATGGCATTTTAGATGACAGCTATATTGGTGACTGGGCGCCACCGCTAAACGAGGCGATTCCTGGCAGCATTGGTACTTCATCGGTTTCCGCAAACACGCCAGGCGCTCTTGTCTCAACAGCGCACTTCATTCACATGCTTTCTATACTCTCAAAGATTGCCTCAGTCTTAAACAATGAACACGCATCTAAAGAACTGTTTTCAGAATGCTTAATGTGTAAAAAAGCTTTCCATCAAAAGTTCTTCAATTCAAATACCGGGGGGTATGGCAGTAATAACCAAGCGTGTAATTCTATGGCGCTTTATATGGATATTGTTCCAGCTGATCTAAGATCTCGTGTATTGGAAAACCTGGTAAGTGATGTCGTGTCTAATGAATATCACCTTACTACCGGGAACCTTGCAACAAAATATATTTTCGATGTTTTAGCAGAGGGAGGAGAAACCGACATAGCGTTCAAATTATTAACACAAACCTCCTATCCTAGTTGGGGTTACATGCTCGCAAAAGGAGCAACAACTATGTGGGAGAGATGGGAGGAAGCCACAGGAAAGGGAATGAATTCCCATAATCACGCAATGTACGCTTCAATAGGATCATGGTTTTACAAATATCTAGCGGGAATAAAGTTACCAGACTCAAGTATTGGGTTTTCCGATGTTATTATTGAACCGGTTTTCCCCAAAGACTTAGATTGGGTTAAGGTCGAGTTAGATACAATCAAAGGAAAGATTTCAGTATCTTGGGTTAAACAATCAACCTCTATATTGTTGAAAATCAAACTCCCACTAGGCTGTAACTGCGATTTAAAATTACCTTTATTCGACAGAAACTTTAACGAGGTCAAGGAATCTAATGTTACGCTTGAAAAATCTCTAAATTCACGAATTAAGAGCGTAATCCAGGATAATAATAGACTCATAATTAATATTGAAGGAGGCAATTATGATTTTGAATTTAAACATAATTAATTTTGCCAGATCGATCAGAAAAGCTAGAATTTTACATTTTAGAAACAAAGGCATTAATAAAAATGCAAAATAAAGTAATCGCTATAAATATTGAGGACATAAGATTTCCAACCTCGTTAACACTTGACGGTTCGGATGCGATGAATGAGGCTCCCGATTATTCTGCAGCCTATGTCATAATTCAAACAAGCAGCGGAATGGAGGGCCATGGTCTTACTTTCACTACAGGTCGTGGGAATGAACTTTGTACTGCTGGAATAAAGTCACTTAGCGCGATTTTGATTGGTAGGGATGTCGATGGCCTTTTCAGTGATCTTGGTGGCATTTGGAAAGACTTAACCGGTGATAGTCAACTGCGCTGGGTCGGGCCTGAAAAGGGAGTTATACATCTCGCCGCTGGTGCTTTAATGAATGGTCTTTGGGATCTTTATTCAAAAACTTTAGGAAAACCACTATGGCGAGTTTTGTCTGAAATGGATCCAAAACAAACAATAGATTTGATTGATTGGACTTATTTAAGGGATGCACTTGATCCTGGTGCAGCACTTGAACGTCTTCAAGAACAGCAGCCAGGCCGAAAAGAGCGGACGACGCGAATCCTAAAAACTGGTTATCCTGCCTATACTACTTCAGTGGGCTGGCTTGGTTACAGCGATGAAAAAATGCGGATGCTCTGTCAGGATGCTTTAGATCAAGGCTGGCGTCACTTTAAAATGAAAGTGGGTGGTGATCATCAAGATGATTTGAGACGCGCTTCAATATTACGTGAAATGATTGGCCCAAAACTAAAACTGATGATGGATGCAAATCAGGTATGGGGAGTCGATGAAGCAATAAAAAAAATGGGTGATCTGGGTAATTATGACCCGTGGTGGATTGAGGAACCTACAAGTCCGGACGATGTTCTTGGGCATGCTAGGATTGCAAAAGAGCTTGCACCAATCCAAGTGGCCACAGGTGAGCATTGTCATAACGCAGTCATGTTTAAGCAGTTTCTACAGGCCAAAGCTATATCGTTTTTGCAGTTGGATAGTTGCCGCTTAGCCGGACCAAACGAAATAGTGGCTACTCTGCTTTTAGCCGATAAATTTGGAGTTCCCGTATGCCCGCATGCTGGCGGCGTTGGACTATGCGAATACGTTCAACATATTTCTATCTATGATTACATTGCCGTGTCTGGAACTTTAGAGAATAGAGTTTTAGAATATGTCGATCATCTGCATGAGCATTTTGTTGATCCTGTTAAAATGCAAGACGGCCGTTACATGCCACCGACAGCCCCTGGTTATTCGATTACTATGAAGCATGATAGCATAAAAAAATACAGCTATCCCGACGGGCCCGCGTGGAGGCAGTAACTATTTTATCAAATTTGCCACCGCTCGTTGAGCCCAAAACATCTATGAAAATGCCACGATTTGGGTTTGGTACAAGCCCAATTGGTGATTTGTTTGTAAAAACTCCTGAAGCAGAAATTCAACAAGCATTAGACACAGCTTGGAAGTTGGGTATTAGATATTTCGATACTGCACCGTGGTATGGACATGGTCTAAGCGAACATCGCTTGGGTAGCTTACTGCGCCGGCACGAAAGAGAAAAGTACTTCATAAGCACAAAGGTTGGCCGTGTTTACAAACCGGTGAAACGTGGCGAGGACAAACGGCTACCGTGGGTAGGCGGTCAAAACTTTGAAGTTTCATATGACTACAGTGCAAACGGTTTGGCGGAATCTTATGCTCAAAGCCAATTACGACTTGGGCAGAGTTCAATTGATGCTTTGATTATTCATGACTTAGATCAAGGATATCACAATACAAAATTTGAATATTACTATAAACAGCTTACCAAAAGTGGTCTCTCATATCTTAATGATTTGAAATCATCTGGGGAGATATCATCAATCGGAATGGGGATAAATGCTCTTATTGATTTTGAGTTTTTTGCTTCAAGCATTGATCTAGATTTTTTCCTTGTTGCAATGCCTTATACGCTCCTTGATCAAACGTCGTTAAACACGGCAATGCAAATATGTATTGAACGAGGAATAAAAATTGTCCTAGGCGCACCGTTTGCGTCAGGTTTATTAACTAATCCAAATAATCCTGAGGTACGCTATAATTACGGTCCGGTTCCAGAAAAGGTACGTGCACATGCCATCAAGATTCAAGATTGCTGCAAGGACTTCAACATTCCTCTAATGGCTGCGGCCTTACAATTTCCACTATTTCATCCTGCAGTATGTTCTATTGTCCCGGGCTCTCGAACAGCGCGGCAAGTTGAGGAAAATGTCAAAAATTTCAATTTTACTATTCCAAAGGAGCTTTGGCCAGAATTGAAAAGAAGAGATCTGATTGCTCATAACGCACCGACCGAATAAATTTTTGATTAGTTTATTTTACAAAAAGTGCTGATTTGTCGCAAAAACTTCGGTATTTTCAGGAGATACGTATGCCTAATTTTCCAATTATCGATACTAAAGGTTCAAAGAAAGCGGTTGAGCCATTTGCAGATCTAATAAAAAATAGTCTGTCTCTTATTTCTACTTTTAAATAATTCTCAAGCGCTATTCCAAGATAATTGCCCTGCATAAATTATGCTTTAGCGCTGTGCCAGGGGCGCGATCGAAAAGCGAATTACACAATCCTTTTAAAGATCGCTTATGGGACTCAATTGATCTGAGCATGGGTGCAATATTAAAATTCTTGGCACTAGTAGATTTCAGGCGAGAGCCTATTAAAATGCATGTCCCTGCTTTTTTAATTATTTTTTCATCTTGTGGCAAAACTAATCCTGTTAGCTTTTGAGCATAAATAGATATCAGATCTGTCTCGCCGTTTTCTAAAGCAATTTCACATTTCGACGCAATTTCAGTGGCTTGCTCAGTAGTTTGAGCGCTTGCTGATAGGCAACTGAATAAAAAGATTAAGAAAACTTTTTTCAAACTTGTATGTCTTCCGTTGAGCCTACTGGAAAGCAATAAATATTATATATCATAGGTGTAAAGATATGTCTGAACTTTAATATCAGCGCATTTATGACAACTTCTTGATTGGTTGGTTATAAATATTGAAATGAAACTCTAAATAATAGACAGTTGTTGTAAACGTAATTTTGCACTTATCAGGGACTTAAGCTATGAGCATTGGATCTGAAGCAGTAAGT
>TARA_Y200000002_G_scaffold382735_1_pt1 | contig 13190 bp, 5 predicted proteins | sample TARA_Y200000002 | Tara Oceans TARA_Y200000002 (sample SAMEA2619388) | marine metagenome | biome: marine biome (ENVO:00000447); feature: surface water layer (ENVO:00002042); material: "saline water (ENVO:00002010), including plankton (ENVO:xxxxxxxx)" | depth 5 m | reverse complement strand
ATCTTGCCGTAAATTGAAAAGTCATATGAGTCAATTTTTACATTAACGATCTGACCGATCTTTACAAATCCAATCTCATCAGGCGATACATTGAGAACTACTTGCATCGGACTATCGATATCAACAAGCTCTAGAACCCTATCACCTTTTTTAATATTTGCCCCTCGAGTCGTAATCGACTTACTGGCGATAATCCCATCCTGCGGCGAGATAACATCTAAATTTAACACTTGCTCGTAAAGTCTAGCCACTTTCTTGTTTTGGGTTGATAACTTCTGATGCGCAGTTTTTATCTCAAGTGCAATCGAGCTCACTCTTGTTTTAATAAGATTATCGAACTCTGACTTTGCCGCATCCACCAGACGTTTTTGCTTTTGCATCTCAAACTTAGAGACATGCCCTCCTTTTATAAGGGGCTTCATTAACTCAAACTCTTTTTTTGCAATTAAATAACTTGCCTCTAACTCATTTTTTTCAGCCTCAAACTCATTGATGTCTACCTCATATAGGTGCATCTCATTTTCAACCATCTCTGCATATTTGACAACATCTTGATTAGCGAATTTTGGCACAATGCCATCTCTTTCACTTTCAAGTCTTATCAATGCAAGCTCCGATGTCTTGGCTTTAATTGCCTCTTCTTGATAGCTCTCTTCAAGTGCCTTATTATGCATCTTGACAAGCAAATCACCTTTTTTTACTTTTTGGCCCGTTTTGACAAATACTTTTGAAACTTCCCCTGGGGCTTTAGACTCAACAAAATGCTTATACTTGGAACTGAAATCAAATGAACCCAAGGCTGTGGTTTTTATATCAACATATACTAGTAGCGTATAGGCCAACATCACAATAAGCAATGTCACTACGAATGACAACGTGATTGATGCCAAACGCGGTATTTTTTGGCGAGCAGCAAATTCGCACTCTTTATTGAAATTTGACTCACTCATATTGGTCTCCGGATTTGTCGTTACCAGTTAACTGCTTAGCTTCCTGAATCAGTGCTGGAACTACCTTTTTAGGGCTACCATCTTTTACAATTTCCCCCTTACTCATTTGTACGACACGGTGCATAAACTGACAAAGTGAAAGTCGGTGGGTAATAAAGATAATGGTTTTATCTTTACATGCACTCACTAAGCGCTGCATAAATACCGCACTCATCTCAAGATCACAAAATGATGTTGGCTCATCTAAAAGAAGAACTTTTGCCGGTGATAACATCGCCCGAGCAATCGCAATTGACTGGCGTTGTCCCGTTGATAAATTCATACCACCATCAGTTAAAGGCATATCAACTCCCATGGGATGATCTTTTACAAAACGCATGATCCCCACCTCGTTCATCACCTTAACTACTTGCTCTATATCTGCCTGTGGATTGACAATCCTTACATTCTCTATAACGGAGCCCTTGAATATATAGTTCTCTGAGGACATATAATGAACCTGGCGTCTTAATGAAACCGGATCTATTTCCGTATTATCAAGGCCATCGAACTGAATCTGTCCTTTAGACGCCTCAAGTAAATTGATGATGCATTTAACCAGCGTACTTTTACCAGAGCCAACAGAGCCAACCAATGCAATATGCTCATTGGCCGATATATCAAGATTAATTCCATTCAGTGCTGGATGCTTTGCCCCATCATACTGGAAAGCAACATCTTTAATGGTAATTTGACCCGATAAATTTGACTTAGTAATAAACGTTTTAGTGCCATCATACTCCTTTGGAAGATTCATAAACACACTGAGATTTTCAAGAGCATCTTTCATTCGGCTTATACGAGAAACAACATTAGATACATGATCCACCATCATTGCTCGTGACCCAATCATAACTGCTGCAACAAGCTGGCCAAGTGTCAGCTGAAGGCTGAATATCATTTGAGAGCCAAAGTAAACCAAAAGAACCACTGCAATATTTTTAATAAATAAATTGAGATTGTTGATAACATTAGTTAACAATCGATACCGATCAGCATACTGAACAGTGGAGCCAGCTGAAAGGAATTTTTTCTCAAAGATTGATTCTGCAGCCAATGATTTAACTGTTTCAATGCCTGTGTAGGCCTCTAATGTTAATGATTGAATAATAGAATTATATTTAACAAATGATCGCTGAGATTTATTCACCATTGGCTGGAGAATTAGATTAACAATTAAAACGAGAAGGATTGCTACCAATAATACGTAAACTAAATTGCCTGCAACAAAGTATACTCCAAATATAAATAGTAGAGTAAAAGGCATATCAACTAATGTGGTAAGGGTTGCATTAGCAAAAAATTGTCTCATCTCTCTAATTTCTCTGGCTATCTCAATATATCCGCCAGCTGTGAGCTGTTTGCTTGATATTTTTAAATTCAAAACCTGCTCGTACAAACCTCGGGACATTTCTGAGTCAAGTTGGACAGTAATGCGGTTCATTAAACTTCCTCTTAACGCCCTTAATATAAAATCAAAGGTCAGTAAGACAACTGCGCCGATTGAGAAAGCAATAAGCGTGTCTTCTGCGCCGGTAGGGACTGCTCGATCATATACATTCATAATATATAAAGGCACTACAAATAAAAATAAGTTGATTATGATCGAAGCAACAAATATATGGGGGTATGTATATGCTATCTTTTTAGTTGACGAGTAAAACCAATTATCCTGGTTGGTGACCTCAAATAATGCTTTTGGTGAACCCAGTTCTCTTTCAAGCCCCATTCTAAAACATTTTTTTTCTTTGACAAGATCGCCGACTTTGATTGATTCATAGTCATCTGCGCCAACACGAATTATTCTGAGTACTTTATCTTTAAGCACTGAATGAACCACCACAGGCTCATTGTCTATGATTAAAATGTCCGAGCGGGTAATTGCTAGAAGGTCATCTTCTGACGTACTTTGTAAATCAACACTGTAACCAATACGTCGAAGTAATGTCGATGCAGTTTTAGGGCCTAACTCTTTATCAGATGCTAACACAGACAACATCATAGTTTGATCTGGACAAGGAAGAGAGTCTATCTCACAAATCTTTTTGATACATTCAAATAATTTGTCATTTGAAGCTGTCATAATCTACCTCACCCAATTGATATCCAAGAACATTAGTCAGCTGTCCGGATAGTTTTAAAATTGCAATCTGTTGCGTTCGATAAATTAACAATGAGTCGATCATTTCACTTTCAACCTGCGCAAAGACCTCTTCAGATTCTAACAGCTGTTTGATTGATATTCTACCTGATTCAAACTCATGTTCCTGATATTTTTGTAAACCTTTGAGCCGCTCAAATTTTCTTTTTAGCATCTCATATGATTTCTTACTCAGCTCAAACTGTGTCCACTGATTATGAAGATCATATCTCAGATTTCGTCGCGCCTGTAAATACTTTACTTTAGCTACCCTTGCTTTTGACTTAACAATTTTAAGATCATAAATATCCTTAAAAGATGCAAAAAGATCATGAGATATAGTAACAGATATATTCTCAGAGGTTGTGTTTTGTGCAACCCCAGCAGCACCCCGCTCAATAATAGAATTAACAGAAAAGTCAATTTTTGGGTATAAATTTGACTCCGCAGATGACAGCTCCATCTTCGTTGCATTATGATCATTTTCAGCCATAACAATGGTAGCATCATTGATAACTGCTAACTTTTTAAATGCTTTTTCATCTTTTGGTGTTGCCTGATCCCATGATTGAAAAGCAATGTTTTTGAAGCCTGTCACCATTTTTCCTGTTTCGTTCTCATATTGATTTAAAATATCTCCCCATTCTCTTTGAATACGAAAATCATCTACTTCAAGTTGATCCAAACGTTCTATGGTATTATTTTTTTCAGTAAAGGAGATTAACCCCTGCCTATATTTAATATTTGTTTGCGCGCGATTACGCCTTATAGCTTTGCTTCGCTCTTTTATCACTTTAAGTTTTTGCTGAGTAAGAAATCCTTTAATATGAAGAATAACACCTGAAATAATCACTTCCTCAAAACCATTTCTGTAGTTAATATCCTCGTTAATTCTCTGATATTCTTTTGCCTTCCAGTTAAAGTAATCTTTCCCAAACTGGAATGTTTCAGTTGCATTCATAAATACGTTTTTTGTCTTCAGTCGTGTTGGCTGAGATGAAGATGTCAGACGCTGTAAACGATATTCAGAACCAAACATTCCAGATAGCTTATAAGTTGGAAATAAAGCTAGAAAAGCTTTGTCAAGATTTGCCATCCGTTGCTTATAGTTCTCAAACACTGCATGTAAATTTGGTGATGTAGAGTATAAGCTAACCGTCTTATCAATATCTACCGGGGCAGCATAAGTATAACTAAGCACAAAAAATTGTAAAAATATCCATATCATAGATCGCTCCATGTTTAATATTTTAGTAGAAATACAGATTATTGCATAAATTTTTTAGTTTATTTTATGCTGATTCAGTACTCTTTGACAAAATCGCATTGATCTGTCCGATAAACTCTATCCCGCTGATACTTATACTATTTTTACCTTTCCCCTTATTCTTCCTTGATGTATATACCTTTTTCATTCCCTGCTTGCTTATTTCTTTAATGCGAATCTCTCCATTGAGCACTGGCCTAACCTCTCCTGTTAATCCAACTTCCCCGAAAAAAACATTTCCCGAGTCAATTACTAAATCCCTTTTAGATGAGATTATTGCAGCAACAACTGCCAGATCAGCAGCAGTTTCAGAAATTTTCAGACCTCCCACTACATTAATATATACATCTGATTTTGAGAAATTGATCCCAGCATGCTTTTGCAAAATAGCAATGAGTAAATTAAGTCGGTTTTGATCAAACCCAACAGAAATTCGTTTGGGGTAATCACTATAAGATGCCGTTACTAATGCCTGTATCTCAACCAGTATTGGCCGTGACCCATTCCAAACTACCCCTGTAACACTTCCTGTTTTACCCTCTTGGGTATGTAAGAAAATTTTAGATGGATTTGTGACGCTTTGAATGCCCTTATCAGTCATTGCAAAAACACCAATCTCATGGGCGGGGCCAAACCGATTTTTTACTGCTCGGATAATTCGATATCGATTTTGGCTGTCCCCCTCAAAGTACAGCACAGTATCAACCATATGCTCCAATACCTTTGGTCCGGCAATTTGTCCTTCTTTGGTCATGTGTCCAACAATCAATACTGTGCAATTATTTTGCTTTGCATAAGCAACCAGTTGACCTGTTACGTGCCTTACCTGGGACACACTGCCACTGGCAGCTGTTAGCTGATCCGAGTGAAGCGTTTGAATTGAGTCAATAACCACGCAGCTGGGTTTTAACTCTTCCAGTGTTTTAATGATATGATCAATATTGGTTGCACTCATGATTTTGGCATCATCACATGCAAAGCCGCAGGTTCGTGCTCTGAGTGCTACCTGTTCTAGAGACTCTTCTCCTGTAATATACAACGCGGGGTTACTTTTGGCATAATCAGAAAATATTTCAAGTAAGAGAGTTGACTTACCAATCCCAGGGTCACCACCGAGCAGCACAACCGAGGCAGATACTAGTCCTCCCCCTGTAACTCGATTGAATTCCTCATGGACAGTTTGAAAACGCTGGATATTATGCGCTTTTATATCTTTGATTTTTACAGGCTTTGAAAGCCCAGCGCCAGCGTAATTCTTTGAATTTTTTGGCTGAATTTGCACCTCCACCAGTGTATTCCAGCTTTGACACCCAGGACACTGCCCTAACCATTTGGCGCTTGTATGCCCACATTCTGAACATTGGAATTGGCTCTTCATAACCACCTTTAATTTGGTTGATAATCGCGCATTTGCGCACAATTATTGTGATAAACACAATTTTATAGTATATTAACTATACTACTTTAACAATATTTGGAACAAATGGATGATACGTTCGCAAAAAAATTGCGATAAAGATACTCAAGCGCTAAAAGTTCTTGAAATAGGGACAGACGAGCAGTATGGAATTTTTCTTCAGCAATCTGCCAGGAGTCTTCCTATTTCAAAATTAGTAGTTGATCAGCCGCCTATAAGAAATGAAAAAGAGATTGAAAGACTTCACAGCATTATAAAGGAACATATCAACAAGAAAATAGATGAGCGGCCAGAGTATAAAAATGCGATCGCAGCACTTAAAAAATCAGGCCAACCGATATCTTTTAACCAAAAAAACACCACGATCATAAAAGTTTATGAGCAGGAGCTCAATAACATCATAACCCCCACCCTAATGAATGGGGTTTTTGAACAATGCCTACCGAAAGAAGGCAGCTACGGACGCAAGGAGCGCACTATGAAAAAATCCACAAACAATTTACATGATAGGTATCCGCCTATGCCTACCCCTGAGGGTGTCATAGAGTCAAGGGATGAAAACGGTGATACAATATGCACTATTTCATTTAATGAAGCATCTGGTAAAGAAAATACCGAACCTACTTATTGGAATAGGCTGACAAGCTGGGTCTCCCCATCACAGCAAATAAAAAGTCCACTTGATGATAATCAACATGGGGCAATTGAAGATATCCAAGACACTGTATCCTATGGAAAATTTGTAATCGAGGATCTTGAGAGTGATAATGAAATTGATCAAAAAAATAGTCCCCCAATCAGTCCGCTGGCAGAGGAATTAGTTAACCAATATTGTAATAACTCATTAACACCTATGAAGGAAGAAAAAGATTTTTCTGAAATTGATGCAATTGCACATAGCAAGAAGAGAAAACCAGATAATCGTATAGCTAAAACTCTCTTCCCAGAGCATAAATCTAATGAGGTATCGGCAACGCCTATCACCCATTCAACATCACCAGTGTCTAGCGCCCATTTAACATCACCTGTACCTAGTACACATTCAACTTCGCCTGTACCGAGTAATCATACAGTCTCACCTGCACCACGTCCTAATTACGCGCCTGTAGTACCACGTGTACAGGAAAGGGAAAATCTGACCTTAAGTAGTACTCATTTCGCAATTATTATATGCGCACCAATCGCAGTGGTCTTAATGGCAAGTATTGGAAGTAGTCTTGGACTCTCTTTACTGGCAAATTCTCTGGGTATTTTATGTGCTGCAGCTTTCTCAATTTCACTTTGGAATAGCACCCCATATAAAGGGGTTACACAAATCCAGTATGACCGATCTAGCGAGCAAGCACAGGCATTGCTGCCAAATTCTGCACCTGCCCCACAAAATCGCGCAAATTCTCATCGTAATTCACAACAGTTTGCAAATACTGCTGTAACAGCGAACAGTCGATAGACTGCCCACTGGTATAAACGTCTGCAATTATTCTGTATGAAATACCAAGCAGATTAGTATGGTCAATTTTAAACTGCTCTAGATAGTCTTCCACCCTCTTGTCAATTGTTAAGTAGGGAAAAGTATTCTTTACTAGCTCTATGACAGTGAATTTATTCATTGCATAATTATGAATACCATAGTGTTTGATAAGAGAAAAATGTACTTCCATCCACTTTTCTACTTTATTAGCGTGTTTTAAAATCAAATCATCGATTGATAGCTCAAGGGCGTTCGAGATCTTAAGAAAATAAATCAACTCATGAGACATTCTAGATAACCCGCAAAAACGTTCATCGATCGATTGCTTTAACAAATATTTCTGATGATTAATATTATTAGATAATATAACAGGCTTGCTGAAATCTATTGGTCTTTCTATCTCAGCCAGTGAGTCTAGAGAGGTTTTAATTTCTGACACACTTAGCCTCAACGAATTTGAGCAAATAACAATAAGTTTTTCATTCCTTTGCTTACAACTCAAACCTTTTGCTTGAAAGAAATCCCTCCAGTCTTTTATTTGATCCTTAGATACATACAAATGAAAATAACCACCTGCATCCTCAGATATCGTTTTGCCAAGATGACAAAAAATTGCAACTTCCCCTCCAAAAGTAAGGAGCAGTGATTTAGATTCTGCATACTGATACATTTCTAGCATCAAGGCGATTGCACGACTGTCGCCTAAAGTCATTTCTAATAGAGCCTTAGGTTCATATTGAGACATGATCTGTTGTATGCTCGTTCTTGAGAACTGATCGGAACTCAGCAACGCGCTTACGCTATCATAATCCAGGTAATCTTCGCTGCTAATTACGTAATCGGCTAGACTAACATTTGCTTTGTATTTACTGAACTTGCAAACCAACCTAGGAGAAATTCTCTTGAGTCTCTTTTGAATACTATCTTTTGCCAACTGAATACGTTTAGCAATTTCTTGCCCGCATCGATCGATGGCATCCATCACCTTATTATCAATCGCAATACTCTCTAATGCTGCCCCATTTATCTTGATACAAATAAGTGAATCATTTATGCTGAGCTCGAATCTATCTGATGCTAATAATTCTGAATGCTCAGTGACAAGGGATAAATATTCAATCATTAGTCGCCTGCAATAATCCAATAAATCATGGTTAGCAAGCTTTTTACCACAATAATATGTGTAGCGCATCAATGCAGGCAGATGGATCAAGTGCCTGTCACTGTTACGACTTTTATTAAGGGCACTATCCAAATTTTCTTCTGATATTTCAAGTAGGTCAAAATCTTTTGGAAAGGTTCCAAACCTTGATTGAATAGCATTACCCATCCTAGAAAGACCCAGATCAAACCATAGCTGATCAATGCTTTCAAAGTGCTGATGTTGCTGCATCAGATATGATAAGGCGCTTATTAGGCATTGTTCACCACTATCAACTTTTTGCCTATACTTGCCGATTCGCACTTCCAGATCATTTTTCTCTATCAAAAACTCTATATCTGGAAAGGCATTGAAATTATTGACAATCTCAGTGCCGGTCTTTTTTGACAAAGCCACCATTTTGAAAAACTCTTGGAAATATGGTTCATCGTTAATTGCTTGCTGCGCAACCACCTCCTGTAAAATATCTCCATTTGCACTCTCAAATTCATATTTTCCGTTTATGAAATGCAAACCTTGGGATAGAAAACTAAACGTCATATTCTCTTGAAGTGCCTTTAATGACCAGGATTTTTGGTAGACAAAGTCGAGGGTTGTAGCAATTTTCCCAGTTATACTAATGTAAGTGCTCTTGAGTAGAGCCCTATCAATCTTCTGGTTAAGTAAATTAATAATCAATAACTTATTAGCATTATCAATATTATCATTGCTCCTGACCATCTGGATAATATGATCAAAAAGCTCTCCTAGTTGACACAATTTATCATCATATTCATATTTTTTATTATCAAATATATAGTGGTCTTTGGCCAATGTGAGCTGGCAAGATAGTGATCTTACAATCGTTGATAACACCGTGTTATATTCATGGATGCTATCGGAAAAATCAATTAGATTCATCAATACATCTGGCATCATTTGGCCTGATTGTTTTTTTTGATAAAGGTTACAAAAAAGCCAAATATCATCGGGTTGTTCACTCGCCGTGTTGAGTTTTTTGTCATTTAACATAGAGCGATGCTCTTTTACAAAATCTCTCAAACGAACAATCAGCTTTTTATTCCCCCATAAATCACTCACATTTAGTACTGTACTATCCATTGAAAGACCGTATAGCCCTTGCTTTGAATTGGGCCGCTTTTGCGCATGCATATTAATTGCAGCACTTAACTCTTTTGATAGGGATTTAAATAAATTCAAAAACCGCTGTAATAATTTATTTTCAATCGGTTCGCTTAAATAAAATTGCTGCCAATCAGCTGATTCAATTGAATGAGCGCCATAAGACTTAACTACCATCTTTGAGATCGGATGCAAACCTGTGATATTTAGATGGACCATATACTCCACATGATGATCAAAAATATATTTAAGTGCTTCATATTGGCTAGCCACATCGCCAGAATTCCGAAGAAGGTTAACAGCATCAAATACATTATATATGGGCACATCATAGTCTAATTGTACAAATCCCCTGGCTGCTGCGAGCTGCTCAATAAGGAGAATAAGTGGGCGTTTTGGCAAAGCTTGGTTTTTTGTAATTACCCACTTAATCCCCTCCAGAAAAATTTGCTGGCTCCTCGCGGTACAGATTTTACTGATCATGCAAAAAGCGTCTTGTGATAATTCTTTTTTAAAAGTATCCGGCAGTGGATCATAAGATTTACTTGCAATCGTATGACCTAAAAAGCCAAATAATAACCCATACTCTGATTGGAAAAATGTTATGCTATTTGGGAAAGGCATCACCTCATTTCCATAAAGATATTTGGCTATATCTATGGTTTCATTGCTGGGTAAATTATAAAGTTCATATTCAACGTGCCCCTTTGTACGCTGTGCAATATGCCCAGCACCATAGAGCATCTCAAACTCTGGCTCTCCAGGAGAATTAAGATTTTTAAGCTGCTCTGGTGTATATGAATCTTGTATTTTCTCATTCAGCCTTACCAAGGCACGTAGAGCATCCTTTTTATATACTGATTTTTCAATGCTAAGTGCGTGTTTCAAAAGCTGTTTAAGTGCAAATATTCGATCTAACTTTTCATCTTCATTCGATGGGTTATTGTTAATTTGCCATTTTAAACTTAAAGAAAAAATTAGAAATCTCTTAATGATCCAGTCCATCTGGCCATTTACTTCAGTGCTTAATTTATTCGCATCTATCTGATATTGAAGATTTTTAATAAGTTGTGATAACTTTACTATAAAACTTGCTGAGACAACAGCTGTATTAAAGGTCTCAAAAGGATGATCATATAACCTCTGATAGATCGTGCCAACCATTTTTGTAAGCTGTTCGCCACTGATTAAGGGATACTTCTCGATTGTGTTTTTTAAAAAATAAAAAATATTCGACCATTTTCCTAGTTCAGGTGCGTTATCGATCACCTCATTGAGGAAAACTTGTAGTTGATCATTAGATGCACCAATTTCCTTCATGAACTGGAACATAACATCCGGGTATAGGCTGTTTAGTGCGATTTTGTCTCTAGTGTCTTTAAACAAAACATAACTTGCATTAAGCACTCTATAGATCCCGAAATTCAGGATGTAATCATTGAGATCTCTATAGGTAGCACAAAATTTCTTAAACGCCTCAACTCCTACCAATTTGTATAACAAGATAATCAAAGCAAACGCCTCGCTTGTCCAAGCAAACAATTGGTCTTTGTCAGTTTTATTATTTTGTAGTTGACTTTGTAGCTCACTGATCATTCCAACACAAGAGATAACGCATGATCTCTCCCGGGTTGTAGCAGAGTTGAGCTTCATAAGCGTCTTAAATGAGAGGTACACCATTTTTCGTGATTCTAGATCATGAAACTTTTTATTTAGAAAGTCCATGTAAATATTAATCTCTGCAGAAGAAGCCCATCTTAGCCGGTATGCATTTTGCTCTTTTGTTACGTCCTCTGGACAAAGTAAATGATTTTTGGCCCGGGCAATAAGAATAAGGTCATAGTGATCAGCTGCGCTTTTATTCGCTTTGCCTTGTAATTGACGCTGCTTAACCATGCCAGCGGAACAGAGATAACTATTTTTAAGAACAATATGTGTGTTTGGTAGAACACGTTGTGTGGGCTTGTCATGATAAGTTAATAGCTCAATGATCTTTTTACTAATAAATAGCTCTTCCTCATCAGAAACGCGTCTTTTTAAATCATCAAGGGCTGTTGCGAGTTCCTTAGCAAACTCATCATCTATTATTTCATACATTGTTGGCTTAGTATCAATATGATTTATCAGGAAATCTATATTAAAATATTTAAATGATTCATTGGGTGCTTTGTGCTCAATTGCCGTCTTTATAAAATGATATGGCTGGAATTCAGTAGCAATACAGAAAATTGTTTCGATTGCATTTTTTATAGACTTACAGTCAAGCTGATCAATTAATTGTTTTGCGTAATAGGATGAATTATAAATGAGTAATTCAATATATTTTTCTCTCCCTTCATCGCTATTAAAGTTGAGTGAGCTTGTAATTATCGTACTCTTGTATAACTCTCGCCAATGACAAAAATTTTCAGCAAACTCCTCTGATTGTGGAGGAGAGATAAGACATAGCACCAGTTCTTCAATGTCCCCTCGCATTGTTGGTTGACTAGTTGCTATGCGGCTCATTGCAAAAATCACTAATTTTAATTTTTCTGCGGATAACCATGGATCCTGTTCTCTAGCATGTTGAATCACATATGCTGCTACCTGGAGAAAAGAAACCATGTGCGTATCAGACCAACCAAAGCAAGGCATTATTTCGAGTGCTTTCATAAAGAACTGATGCATCTCATGGGTAATTTGTTTATCTGCTGGCAAGATTGTCATAAATACATTATTTTCAAGCATTTTCTTGATATATTCAGACATAACTTTAGAAAGCTCTGTTACTTTGTGAACAGATCCAAATAGCTCTTCATTACTTGGAGTGGCCGGTACATCAATCGATCTAGCACTACTGGCAATAACCATGATTAACTGATGGTGCTGATTAAGCGCTATACTTTCATAGTTATCCACAAAGTGTTTAATTAGAGATAATTTTTCATCAAATCCCTGACTGAATGATTTTATTTTATCACCATAATCAAGATCATGTGCTTGTTTATATAATTCTTGAAGTTGCTCTAACTTCTTCTCATCCAAACCGACTTTCATTGCATTGACCGCATGCGATAACATTTAATCATAATTTAAATTTTTTTCATTAACTGTCTGTATGGTATCGAAATATATACATAATTTCAATCAACATCATTATATACCTCCAAGGCATAAGCACCCAAAATTCACAGCAAGCATGAAATAAAAGCCACCGCAAATCCAGTTAGCACTAAACTTCAATAAACGCAGTAATGCTAAAAAAATGATAGATGGATAAATTAAACTTAATAACATACCCAAATATGATGCGATTATTGAAAAGCCCAGAAAAGAGCCGAAATAACTAATGATGATAGTTACCAACATGATACTATCACAGCTAAGCGCAGGTATTTGTCCTTCTATATAAATACTAAATTCTTTTAATAAAACAGATAGTGTCGTTATGCATGAGAAGCATATCACAAAGCTAGCAATAACTTTCGCATAATCACCCAAAACAAATTGAGAGATAGAAACCATGCGGTGTTCTGCAGAAATATCAACAAGCTGGCCTGCATATTGATTACTCACAACAATCATTAAAATATAAACCGCCATCAGACAACCAAATCCAATGACCGATGAGAACACCAGATCC
>TARA_Y200000002_G_scaffold137588_1_pt1 | contig 13205 bp, 15 predicted proteins | sample TARA_Y200000002 | Tara Oceans TARA_Y200000002 (sample SAMEA2619388) | marine metagenome | biome: marine biome (ENVO:00000447); feature: surface water layer (ENVO:00002042); material: "saline water (ENVO:00002010), including plankton (ENVO:xxxxxxxx)" | depth 5 m | reverse complement strand
ATGACCTTGATTGGCTTCTATAAACTCTTTCATTTCAATATGTGAAGGTGAAAATTTATAAATATAGCCACCCATAACTGTTAAACCCTTCTCATTTGATAAACGCTCAAACTCAAGTAGATTATCCAGATCTAATGATAATGGTTTTTCACATAAAAGATGCTTATTATTATTAATTAATTTTTCAATTAGGCTGTCATGTGTATTTGGAGGCGTACAAACTGAATAAATATCAATATCCGGGATATCCACCAGGTCCTCTATTTTCCTATGCTGAAGATCATATTGCGCCGCAAGGTCACGAGCCCTTGATTCAACGGAGTCAAACAAAAAGATGTCTTTTATGCCATTTTCAATATAGCCTGTAATGTGCTTAGGGGCTTGCCTTCCGCACCCGATGATACCTATTTTTTTCATGATAATGTCATCTCGAATAAGTAAGTAACCAAATATTATTTAATAAATTATGTAATTATGATACATATGTAATTTGAAACAAGTTTAAACGCAATTGAAACAATAATAAATATCGAAAAAGATAATGGCTGTTAAAAAGATAACATTCATAGCGAGCGAAACTAATCAAGCAACCGAAGCGAAAAAGAAATTAACGGAGTTATATGGAAATTCTGATATCAAAGATGCAGAATTCATTGTTGCCTTGGGCGGTGATGGCCAAATGCTTCAAGTGCTACATCAATTCATTGGCTCTGGTATACCAATTTATGGAATGAATTGTGGATCTATCGGCTTTCTTATGAATGAATTAAGCTTTGATAATTTGGATAAAAAACTAGAAAACTCAGAAATAACTGAAATTAACCCCCTAAAAATGTCAGTTACAGATATATCTGGGAAAGAACATACTGAAATTGCAATAAATGAGGTTGCTTTAACCAGAACTACCTATCAAGCAGCTAAACTAAAAATTTCAATAAATAATAAAGTTCGCCTACATGAACTCATTTCTGATGGATTATTAATATCAACGCCAGCTGGAAGTACGGCATATAATTTGTCCGCAGATGGACCAATTTTACCTATTAATGCGAGATTGATGGCGCTGACTCCAACCAGCCCATTTCGACCAAGGAGATGGAAGGGCGCATTACTAGATATTAATTCAATTGTTGAGATTGATGTTATTGATCCAGAGTACAGAAAGGTTAATGCTACAGCTGATAGTCATGAGATTATGGACGCAAAGAAGATAATAATTTCAAATGATGAAACTCTGTCTTTAAAGATCATGTTCGACCAGGATCACAATCTTGAAGAGAGAATAATTACAGAACAGTTCTCTTCCTAAAAGCTAAAATCTGGAGGATTTGCTCTGCTCTTAATTTCTGATATTGCATCGTCGAGCTTAATAGTCTTTTGTTCGTTATTTCCCAGCTCTCTAATTGTGACAGTCCCGTCTTCAATCTCCTTTTGACCTATCACAAATAATATTGGAATCTTTACTGAAATATGCTCCCTAATTTTATAGCTTATCTTTTCATTACGAAGGTCTACTTCAGCCCGTAAACTACTCGCAGAACATTGCTCAAGCACATCTTTTGCATACTGATCACATTGAGAGTTGATTGTAACAATTGCTATCTGAGTTGGTGATATCCAAAGGGGTAATCGGCCGGCATAATGCTCGATAAGTATACCCGTAAACCTCTCCAGAGATCCAAATATAGCTCGATGTAACATTACAGGGATATGCTTCTCACCATCACTTCCAATGTAGAATGAACCAAGTCGCCCGGGTAGATTAAAGTCGACTTGAAGTGTACCGCATTGCCAATCTCTTCCGATTGCATCTCGCAGTACATACTCGAGTTTCGGACCATAGAAGGCGCCTTCGCCCGGGTTTAACTCAAATTTTTGATTTGTTGACTCTACGGCTTCGATGAGTGCCTTTTCGGCCTTATCCCAAATAATATCATCCCCAACTCTTTTTTCTGGTCTATCAGAAAATTTTACGACTATGTCTTCAAAGCCAAAGTCTTTGTATATTGATAATATCAATTCATGGACTCTGACGCACTCATCTTTTATCTGCTGTTCAGTGAGAAAAATATGCCCGTCATCTTGCGTAAAATGCCTCACTCTCATCAGCCCATGCAATGCTCCAGATGGCTCATATCTATGAACCTTACCAAATTCAGCATATTTTATTGGTAAATCACGATAACTCTTTAGTCCGTTTTTAAATATCTGCACATGACCGGGGCAATTCATCGGCTTTAAAGCAAATATTTTTTCATCTGGAGTGGTACTTGTAAACATATTCTCCCCAAATTTTTCCCAATGTCCGGATTTTTCCCATAATGATCTATCCAACATATCGGGCGTATTGACTTCCAAGTATCCCGCATTCGATCCTTTACGCTTCATATAATCAATAAGTTCAGTAAATAACTTCCAGCCCTTTTTGTGCCAAAAAACAGATCCGGGACCCTCTTCTTGAAAATGAAAGAGGTCCATTTCTCTACCAAGTTTTCTATGATCTCGTTTTTCAGCTTCTTCAAGCATATTGAGGTATGAATTTAACTGCTCAACTGAACTCCAAGCAGTACCGTAAATCCTCTGTAACATCACATTATTTGAATCACCACGCCAGTAGGCACCAGCGATTTTCATAAGCTTAAACGCCTTCCCAATTTGCCCAGTTGAAACCATGTGAGGCCCCCTGCACAGATCAAACCAATTACCCTGTGCGTACAAGTTTATGTTCTCCCCCTCTGGAATATCTTTTATAAGCTCAACTTTATACTCTTCTTTTTTTTCTTGAAAAATCTTAATAGCCTCATCACGAGTAACAACCTTTTTCTCAAATTTTGCATTTTGTGCAATTATTTCATGCATCTTTTTTTCAATTTTTATAAAATCCTCTGGCTTAAAGGACTCCTCACGGTAAAAATCATAATAAAAACCGTTATCGATAACGGGTCCAATTGTTACTTGAGTTTCAGGAAATAAATTTTGAACCGCTTCAGCAAGCACGTGCGCACAATCATGACGGATGAGATCAAGTGAGTCAGGATGCTCTCTTGTTACAAACTCAATATTTGCATTATTTGGGAGATTATCTGTTAGATCGGTAACAGACCCGTTTACTTTTACTGCAATGGTTTTTTTTAATAAAGATGGTGATATAGATTTTGCAAGTTCGATACCATTAATTTGGTCTTGAAATTCTTTACTGGATCCATCAAGCAATCTGTATGTGTACATTTTCAACTCAATCTCTGTTAACAAATCAGGTAAGTAACAATAGTTTTAATGATTATTTGCAATATAATCAATTATTTTTTTTTATTTTATAGGTCCATGGTTTATACCAGATACAACTCTTTGGTAATTCATTTGGTACTGGATCATACCCATGCCCGGAAAGTGGATGACATCTAAAAAATCGATATAAAAACAACCAGCCGCCAGCCCAAAAACCAAATTTTTGCATAGCCTCAAGGGCATAATTTGAACAGGTTGGTAAATATCTACACCTGTTTCCAAGAAAGTAAGATAAGGTGTATTGGTATATTTTGATCAGTAAAATAAATGGTAAATTGAGAATGGCTTTGAGCATTTCTAATCTAGCTAGTCAGAGTTTTGGACGGCTTCATTCACAGCCTCAAAAGTTAGCATTGTTGAAGAATGCCTAGATTTATAATCCTTGACCGGTTCAAGGTAGCCAAGATCTGACCATTTACCTTTTGGCGCTGGACCATTTTCTTTTAGCATTTTATTCATTTGCTCTGAAACAAGTATTAATTCTTCCACGGTTGACCCAATTATATTCTTTGCCATGATTGATGATGAAGCTTGGCCTAGCGCACAAGCCTTAACCTCATGGGCAAATTCTGTTACAATATTATTTGATAAGATAATGTCTACTGTTACCTTGGAGCCACAAAGTCTACTTACTTTCGTCACAGATTTGCTTGGGTTTTTTAGGCGACCAACATGTGAAATATTTGCGGCGAATTCGATTATTTTATTATTGTATACGTCGTCCAGCATTGCAAAATTTACATTCAATTAGTTACGTTATATTTGTATTTAAGATATATCATACTTATATTGATAAATAATAGATTTTAACATATATTCAACTTTTATATATTAACAATTATCATCAAACAGAGCTGGAGCAACCTATAATGGATAAAGATTCAAAAATTACAAGTTTACAGAGGGCCCCCTCCATACCCTCCCGAGAAGAGGCCGAAGACGCAGTAAGAACTATATTAGCCTGGATTGGTGAAGACCCTAAAAGAGAAGGTTTGATAGAGACGCCCAGACGATTTATTGATGCCTACAAAGAATTTTTCAAGGGATATAATGAGGATGGCGTTGATGTCCTCTCAAAAACGTTCAGTGAGGTCGGTGGCTATGATGACCTTGTTCTTTTAAAAGATATACAATTTAATTCATTTTGTGAGCATCACATGATCCCTTTTATAGGCAAAGCTCATGTTGCTTATCTACCATCCAATCGTGTGGTTGGGATATCAAAAATTGCAAGACTTGTTGATATATATGCACAACGACTTCAAACACAAGAAACGATGACAGCCGAAATAGCGAATGCACTCAACCAATCACTCAACCCAAGGGGTGTTGCGATAATATTAGACGCAGAACATATGTGCATGTCACTAAGAGGCGTTAAAAAAGACCAAGTTTCAACGATCACAACAAGATTTACGGGCGAATTTGAGACAAATGAAGCTCTTAAAGATCGTTTCATGAAACTAACGAATAACTAGGTAAATGATAGATAAAGTTGATATTCCACTCGCGCAGAGAGTGAGTGTCTTTGAGGTCGAGGAAGGTACAACACTATCCCCAAAATTTGACGAAAATGGTCTCATTCCTGTCGTAACCACTGATTATAAATCAGGTGAAGTTCTAATGCATAGTTACATGAATGAAGAGGCACTCTTACTTACGATACAAAAAAAAGAAGCTTACTATTGGAGCCGATCGCGCAAATCACTCTGGCACAAAGGTAAAACATCTGGACTAACTCACCAAGTTAAAAGTATACGCATAGATGACGACCAAGATGCCATTTGGCTAATGGTCGATGTGATGGGGGTCGGCGCAAGCTGTCATGTTGGTTATCGATCATGCTTTTATCGTTCAGTACATATTGATAGCAATAATAACGTAGAGCTTAAATTCGAAGAAGATGAGAAAGTTTTTGATCCTGAAGTTGTTTATGATGGCCAAGAAAACCCAACTAAATTATAAATCAATATCTAATATTGCCATATTGAAAGAATAAGAGACTTCGCCCTCATCAACATCTTTAAAAATAACACCCATAAATTCGTCACCGACGTAAACCTCCATGGAGTCGTCTTTCTTGGGACGTTCAATGATACGAATTACATCAGATTTAAATTTATCCCTAAGATAATCTTGAAGCTGTTCACTTTCTTTTTTTTGCATAAAGAGCTCTTTTATTTTTCTGTTGATGGAAGCAAGTGATCCATATGCTGTGATGGATAATCTCTATCGTTACCGCCGATAATACGTGCGGGAACGCCTGCTACTGTTACACCATCTGGTACGTCATTTAAGACAACACTACCCGCAGCAACTCTTGCTGAAACCCCAATATTGATATTACCAAGTATTTTGGCCCCAGCCCCAATTAGGACACCGCTTTTTACCTTAGGATGCCTATCGCCAGATTTTTTCCCTGTGCCACCCAAGGTTACATCGTGAAGCATTGACACATTATCTTCAATAACTGCAGTTTCACCAATTACAATACCTGTCGCATGATCTATAAAAATTCCTTTTCCAAATCTAGCTGCTGGATGTATGTCAACAGAATACACTTTCGAAGATATGCTCTGCAAGTAGTAGGCAAATTCAGTCCTACCGCAAACCCAGAGCCAGTTTGCTAATCTATGAACCTGAAGTGCTTGGAACCCTTTGAAATAAAGAAGAGGTTCGATGTATCTATGGCACGCTGGGTCTCGATCATATACAGCAGATATATCTGCCCTAATTGTTTGCAGAATTTCCTTGTCTGAAGAATAAAATTCATCAAAGAGACCTTCGATAATTCTATCTTCAACATGAATGGTTTCTATGTGTTTCGATAAATTTACAGCTAATACTTTCTCCAGCGACTTTTGAGATAGTACTTGTGAGTACATATAACCAGAAATTTGCCGATCATGAGAAGACGCCGCTTTTGCTTCTTCTCTGATTTTATGCCATATTGGGTCTATACCCTCAAGTTTTTGTGATTTTAAATTCGCTTTATTGGTTTGAGGCATTTAATATCTCATTTGATTGGGATGCATAGTTGCAAAATATTAATGTATATTTTATTATTCTAATTTAAATATATAGTTAATTATATATTTAATCAAATTAGTTCAATTTTAATTTATTTATTTTTTCTATGGTGAGTAAATAAATTATCACAGGAGATAATAATGGCAGAAATACAAATACCCCATTACCAGAATACTGATGGGTATACGGTAATTGAAATCCCCGTGAAAAAATTTAAATGTATTGGTGCAAACCCACCGCATGATCACCCACACATATACCTAGATATGGGTAAAAATGATAGCATAGTTTGCCCTTACTGCTCCACACTATACAAATACAACAGTCAATTAGAAAAAGATCAAACAATTCCACCAAACTGTTTGGTTGGAAATTAATGAAGTAAAAAAATGTATAGTATTATTGGTTCTGGTATTGCCGGATTGGCATGTAGTTATACTCTGTCGAATTTTGATATTGATAATGAAATATTCGAAAGCAGTGATCCGGAAACTGAAAACGGTTATGGTATTCAGCTATCCCCAAACGCAAGTAACGTCTTAGAGAAACTGGGTATACTAGAAAAATTAGAAGCCAAAATGAAGGTTATTAATAGGATTGAAATATACTCTGCGGCAGACTTAAAAAAACTAACCACACTTCCTGTAAACGAATTTATTCAAAAGAATAATCTAACCAAATATTACACTGCGAGCAGAGATATATTGCATGCTGAGCTCCTTTCGAATGTAATTTCAAGAGATACGAAGATAAATTACGGTTCAAAAATAGTAAGAGTTGAAGATCACGATGGTAAAATAAAAATAACTAAGAAAAATGAACGCATCAAAAATTGCGACAAGTTAATAATTGCGAATGGAAATAGTGGCAGTCAAATATTCGAGAAAATATCAAATACCCCAAAGTCAAATAATTTTATAACTCATAGATCTACTGCAAAACTAAATAAATTTCCCCTAAAAATTTCAGAAGATACTGTTTATTTATTTCTTGGTACGGGAATGCATGTTGTTGTCTATCCATATTTTGAAGATTTAATCAATATTGTAATGATTACAAAAAAAACCCAAGATACATTAGTTCCAGAAAAAAGTCTAAATACAGAAAAAAGTATTGCTACTTTCTTATCCGACTCAGAGTGGCATTCATGGAATCTTTACGACTCACAAATTAAATTAAATTTAGATAATTCAAGACCAATCTTTGTAATTGGCGATGCTGCTCACTCAATAAAGCCGCATCTCGCTCAAGGTGCATCAATGGCACTAGAAGATGCATACATACTAGGGAAACTAATTAGTAAAAAAAGTATAATTGAATCAGTTCATCATTCAATGAACTTAAGACAAAGAAGAATAAATAAAGTAATCAGAAGTTCATCTCTTAACCGTCAAATATTCCATGCACCGCCTATTGTATCTATATTTCGAGATACCTTCTTAAAAAGAATTGGAGGCCTCAGACAGCTAGATAACTTGAAATGGCTTTATGGTTATAAAGTTTGAGTCTGGTGCGGACGGCCGGACTCGAACCGGCACGGAGTAACCTCCGAGAGATTTTAAGTCTCTTGTGTCTACCTATTCCACCACGTCCGCTTATAATTTAAATACGCAATCATTAAACCCCGCTTGGATTTATTGGAGGCGCAAATTGTAACTCAGTATCCCACGGAAAATAAATCCATGTATCCTGGCTAACCTCAGTGATAAATGTATCTACATTGCTCAAACCATCTGGTTTAGCATAGACAGTTGCTATGTGCGCACTTGGAATCATGTCCTTGACAACAGCCATCGTTGAACCTGTATCAACTAGATCATCAATACATAATATTGTATCTGATTTAAAATTGGGGTCAGATAGCAAGCTATCACTAATTCTTTTTAATACCTCAATATCGCCACGCTGGTGCTCAGGATTGTATGATGTCACGCATACGGTCTCTATCACTCTAATATTTAGTTCTCTTGCAACTATAGCGGATGGCACAAGACCACCCCGAGTGACTGCAATTATAGCAGACCAGTCACCCTTGTCTGCGAGTCGCCATGCAAGAGCTTTTGAGTCTCGATGGAATTGATCCCATGACACAGGAAATAACTTTGAACTTGCATTATTATCCATACTATTCAAAATCTCCAACTTCTACATTTCCAATAACTGATAAACTACTTTCTATCATACTCGCTATATTTTTCAATTCATCAAGTTTCTTAGCTCTGCACACGATATTAGCTCCATAACCCTCATCCGTATAGTATGGGTAAGATCCAATCATTACAGATGGGTTATTTTTTTGTATATCTCTGAGTATGTCAGCAATATCCCCTTCTTTAATATTTGTTGATATATTGCATGTAAACAACTTCTGACCCTTATCAATTCTTGTTATCACAACATCCAGCATAGCCTGCATTACAGCAGGAACACCTGCCATAACAAATACATTTTCGATTTGAAATCCAGGGGCCTTTGAAACATTATTCTCAATTAATGTTGCGCCATGTGGTATTCTTGCCATTCTTCGCCTTGATTCATTGAGATCTTCAAGAGGTATTCTTTCTAGTAGCATATTAATGGCATCATTATTTTCTGATATTCCAACACCAAAAGCCTTGGCAACGCAATCTGCTGTAATGTCATCGTGAGTTGGTCCTATGCCCCCCGTGGTCATTACATAAGTGTACTCATTTCTAAGCTCATTTAATGCACCAATAATTTTTTCTTCCTGGTCAGGAACGATCCTGACTTCCTTACAATATACGCCAATATTGGAGAAGCATTCGGCTATGTAACCAATATTTTTGTCCTTGGTTCTGCCAGATAAAATCTCATCACCGATAACCAAAACTGCTGCTGTTATATCTTTCATCTTATTTCCAAATACGCAAATAATTGTTACATTGTTTATATATTATATTGAGTATAATAAAAATATTTTTTAATATAGAAATTATCAAACTTTAGAAAAAAATTAAATGCAAAGCTACATCAAGGCAAGTCTCGCTCCAAACAAAAACATCGGTTTGATTAAGTTACATGATCGTGCGAGCTTTGATTGTATGAAAAAATCTGGAAAACTTGCATCAAAATGCTTAGATTTCATTGAACCACATATTTTAGAAGGAAATACGACGGAGTACCTTGATAAACTGATTTATGATTTTGTATTATCAAATGATTGCATACCCGCTACACTAAACTACAGAGGCTATCCCGCTTCCTCTTGCATCTCATTGAATAATGTTATTTGCCATGGCATACCAAGCAAAAAAAAATTAAAAGAGGGTGATATATTAAATATTGATGTCACATTAATCCACAATGGATGGCATGGCGACACAAGCAGAATGTATACAGTAGGTAAAATATCAAGAAAAGCTGAAATTTTACTAAGCATTACCAATGAATGCCTCATGGAAGCGATAAAAATACTAAAGCCAGGAATTCACACTGGTGATATTGGGGCACGAATACAGGAAATTGCTGAAGGAAATAGATTTTCTGTTGTTGAAGATTTATGCGGACATGGCATTGGTAAAATATTTCATGATCATCCCAATATACTTCACTTTGGTAAGAAAGGTCATGGGTATGAATTAAAGGAAGGTATGATATTTACAATCGAACCAATGATTAATGCAGGATCAAAAGATATTAAACTTTTATCAGATGGATGGACAATTGTAACAAGAGACAAAGAACTATCAGCGCAATGCGAGCATACTGTAGGCATCACAAAAGATGGCTGTGAGATATTTACAATTAGTTAGAGAAATTAAAAATCACTTCTTCACATTTATGATCTCAAAGCTGCTTTCATTATCTACATCGAAAGTAACTGCTTCTCCTAGTTTCACCTCAACAGATTTATCTATAAATTTCGGTAATAAATATCTGCCACCCTTATCGCCTGTAATTTGCATTAGTTTTTTAAAATACTTCCTATCCCATAAAACTGGATTACCTCTCTGATCATTGTATGTTGCGACACAAATCTCATTACCTATTTTTGGGTTATAATATTCAATTAGCTGATTAATCTCGTAAATACCAATCATGGGCATATCAGGCAAACATATAATGGCTGCATTTATATTTTTTGATAGCGAATTGATCCCTGTATTTAATGACGTTGACATGCCGTCTTTATATTTTTCATTATGAATAAATTTAAGATCAAAGCCATCCAACTCTTTTTCTATTTCAAATGACTGGTGGCCGGTTACAATGACTATTTCTGATACGTTCGATTTGGATATATTATCAATATATCTTCTAATAAGAGACTTCCCCTCAACCTTCAAAAGTAACTTATTTCTATTGCCCATTCTCTTTGACTCACCTGCGCATAGTACAACTGCGGCTATATTTGATTTTTTTGTATCTATGGCTTTGGAAACCCTCTTTCTCTTCACTGCAAAATCGATATCTTTAAGTAACCCCCCAACCCCTAAAGAGTTTACCATTTCTTGTGTCACTTCAATATTTGCATGAATGCAATTTAAATGCCAATCAAGGCCATTCAATGAGTCACTTCGCGCCGATCCCGCAGCCACAATTATATTCAGTTCAGCAATCTTACCACTTAGCGTCAGATTTCCTGGGTCAACTGGCATACCAAAAGACTTTATCTCCCCTCCCAGATCATTAATCACACTTGGGACGATGTCATTTACATCAGTTATTGATGTGGATAGAAAAAGTAGAATACAATTAATATTATAATCTTTCAATTGATCTATATTCTCTTTTATGGTGAGATAGTCATGGCATATGACTCTCTCTTCCATGATTGTTGAGTTATAGTCACTTATCCGAGATTTAAGTGATTTTTTTGCTTTTTCAATCAGTGATATTTTCTCATTTTTAGCCGTCGTGTAAATTACCCCAAACCTCATAGATTTAAATTTTTTTGGTTTAATTATTTTATTTTTTTTCAAAAATTTAATAATTTTATCTAAATCAGAAGAGGAAATAGAATAAGAAATAATTTTTATACTCACAATATGATCACCTCGGTATATGACGTCATGATTATTTAAAGTTGAAACGGCAATATTTGGTGATAGATTATTAAGACTTTTTACATTATCCTCATAAATTTCAATAAGCCCATCCGAAGTAGATGTAATATTTGTTTTCCCTGAAAGCGTTGGTGAAATTGAAAACTGATTTGTTGCAATTGCTTTTGCAATAAGACTCGATGCAGAATTCTCGCTTATATCATCCTCTTCAAACTCACCAACATAAACTTTTTCTATACCTGATCTTTTCATCAAACTAATATCATCTTTATCTATAATTTTTCCCTTACGAATCCTGCCGTCTTTAAGAAAAACAGAATGTATCAATAAGTAACCAAATGTCTCGTGAGTATTTTTTTCAAAAATTTTCATAAAAAATAATTACAATCTCAATTTAGATATCATTTCACCAACAATCGATAGTGCAATTTCAGCTGGAGATCTAGCGCCAATATCTAAACCGATCGGCCCATGAATTGTTGTAAGATTTTGCTTTGAATGTTTTTTACTCAATCTTTCAATCCTTGCATTATGAGTTTTCTTAGACCCAAGTGACCCTATGTAAAAACAACTTTTATCAAGTACATAATCGAGCGCAACATCATCAATTTTCGGATCATGTGTTAGCGTAACAACTGCAGTTCTCTCATCAATCTCGAGCTTGGGCAGAACTTCATCAGGCCAACTATTATATATTTTAACGTCAGTAAAACGTTCTTTATTTGCAAACCCTTCTCTTGGATCAATTAATATGCAATCGAAGTTGAGATTATTTGCGAAATTAATTAAATGCTGAGCGATATGGACTGCGCCTATTATCAGTAGCTTCAAGGGTGGATTGTAGACATCGATAAAGAAATTTATATTATCTACTTGCACGAGCTTGCTTCGGTCAAATCTCAAGCAGTCAATAATCTCATTGTCAAGCTCAGGGTAATCAGTCTTTTCACCACTTGATATAATAAACTCATCACCGTTTTTGGTATTAATAACATAAGCTAAGGACTTTCTTTCGCTCTGCTTCGATATGATCTCTTCTAATATTTTTCTCTGCATTCCTAGTTTAACTCAGCTAAATATATCATTATCGTACCACCGCATGCCAATCCAACTTCCCAAGCCATTTCATTTGAAACCCCATACTCAAGTATTTTTGGTTTGCGTGTCTTAAAAAGATCTGAGGCCTCTCCAATTACAGCGCCTTCGACACAGCCACCGGATACAGAGCCTTCAAAATTACCTAAATCATCAATGAGTAATTTACTCCCGACTCCTCGAGGTGCTGACCCCCATGTTTGAATTACTGTCGCGATGGCAACCTTTCTTCCATTATTTTTCCAATCAAGAGCAATATTTATTATATCATTATCACTAATTGCCATAGCCGATTTGTACCTCGTAATTATTTGTAAGTTGTCTATTTTATCATAAAATAATGAAAAATAGCTAATTGAATAGTTAGATGTCTATCTTAACTCTAAAATAGCTTCCTCAAGTAAGACTCTTAGTATAATACCCCTGTATTTTGCTGATGCATGTATGTCATCATTAAAGTTGGTTGTATCAATATCGATATCCGCCATAATGTCATTGTTGAAGTTAATATTTAGCAAGCCCTCCAAGTCTTCCATACGATAAGCAGAACTCGATGCACCCGTAACAGCTATCTTTACGTCATTATCGTATCTTGCCATAAAAACACCCACCATCGCATATCCCGAGGCGGGGTTTCTAAATTTTTTGTATGTTGAAGAGTTTGGTATTTTCAGCCTAATACCTGTAATTATTTCATCTGGTACTAAAGCAGTTTCGAACATATCAACAAAGAAATTTACGGCTAAATGATTCTCAATGGAGGTC
>TARA_Y200000002_G_scaffold110764_1_pt1 | contig 13205 bp, 12 predicted proteins | sample TARA_Y200000002 | Tara Oceans TARA_Y200000002 (sample SAMEA2619388) | marine metagenome | biome: marine biome (ENVO:00000447); feature: surface water layer (ENVO:00002042); material: "saline water (ENVO:00002010), including plankton (ENVO:xxxxxxxx)" | depth 5 m | reverse complement strand
CAGTTGTAATTAGTATGACTTTTGCTCTTCTTTCTATTTCAACAATAGTTAGTCAGTATATTTTTACTGATGCTTTTCCGTTATCAAATAATAAATTATTGATATACGGTATTTTATTGTTATCATTTTCATATACTGTTATGGCTTTATATCCAAAGATCTCAGTTTATTATTTAGCTATTATTGTAAATGGTTTAGGTGGTGGGTTATTACGTCCCGCAATATCATCTTCATTATCACTAGCACAATCACCTGAACACCAAGGGTCGGTAGCAGGGTACTTGGGATCTGTTTATCCTATAGGTCACATTTTGACACCTGTGCTTGCTATGCCAATATATGCCTATAATCCAGCATATTTATACTATTTTTCTTCGATTCTATGTTTAATATGCTTTATATTTATAATTACAAATCCTGTATTTAAAGAAAAATAGCTAAATATGAAGAAAGCACTACTAATTATTAATCTTGGAACACCCAATAGTCCATCGTATTGGAGTGTTTTTAAATATTTAAGAGAATTTTTATCTGATGAGAAAGTGTTAGATATTAATCCTGTATTAAGATTTTTATTAGTTAATTTTATAATTTGTCCATTTAGGTCTCTAAGTTCGTCAAAAATATATAAAAAAGTATGGAACTCTGAATATGGTTCACCCTTGCTTCATAATACAAAAGAGCTAACAAAAGTTTTATCTAGTAAATTGCCTAATGTTGATATTAGATATGCAATGCGTTATCAATCACCATCAATTAAAAATGTTTTAGATGAAATGCTTATAGAAAATCCTGATGAATTAATAATTTTACCTTTATTTCCTCATTATGCAGCTGCAACTACCGGATCAGTTTATAAAGAAGTCTCAAAGTGTTTGGGAGAAAAATGGGTTGTACCAAAAGTCACTTTTATTAATCAATTTTATGATAATCCATTATTCATTGATGCATGGATTGATAAGGCAAAACAATTTGATATAAATTCATATGACAAGATTATTTTTAGTTACCATGGAGTGCCTAATAGTCATGTTGATAAAGTTTATTCAGATACCTTATGTTCTGACAACGATTGTGAACTTGGTATTACTAATAAAAATAAATTTTGTTATAAAGCCACAGTTTATGAAACTACAAAACTTATTGCAGAGAAGCTGAATTTAGATAAGTCAAAATATGAGGTAACATTTCAATCAAGGCTTACTAATAAGTGGTTGGACCCCTTTACAGACAAGGTTTTAGAAGAGTTGCCTTTAAATAATCATAAAAAAGTACTCGTTTTTTCACCCGCTTTCACTGCTGATTGCCTAGAAACAATTATTGAAATTGGGGACGAGTATCAAGAACTGTTTATTGAAGCAGGTGGTGAAATTCTTGATTATGTACCTTCTCTTAATTATTCTGATAAGTGGGCTGAATCCTTAATAGATATAGCCAATCTTGGAGATAATAATGTTTAAAGAAGATTTATTGAAAAATAAAAGAATCCTTGTTACGGGTGGTGGGACTGGTCTTGGAAAAGAAATGGCATCTCATTATGCTCAACATGGAGCAGATCTATATATATGTGGGAGAAGGGAGAATGTGCTTAAAGATACTGCTACTGAAATCGAAGATAAATATGGCGTTAAAGTAAATTATGAAACTCTAGATATTAGAGCTTCCTCTGACGTTGAAAGTTACATTGATGGAATATTTCAAGAAGGTCCCTTAGATGGTTTAGTTAATAATGCTGCCGGGAATTTCATTTCACCTACTAAAGATTTATCTCATAAAGGATTTGATGCAATAGCTAATATAGTTTTTCATGGCACTTTTTACATAACACATTCGGTTGGCAAAAGATGGATTGAACAAAAACTTAAAGGTTCAATTATTTCTATTTTAACTACTTGGGTGTGGACCGGATCACCATATGTCGTTCCATCTGCTATGTCTAAGTCAGGTCTCCATGCTATGACTCAATCATTAGCAGCAGAATGGGGAAAATATGGAATTAAAGTTAATGCTATAGCTCCAGGGCCATTCCCTACAAAAGGGGCTTGGGATAGGCTTAACCCTGGTGGCGACAATGATTCTGATTTTATGGGTAGTGTTCCTGTTGGAAGACTTGGAGAAATGAATGAACTACAAAACTTGGCAACCTTTTTAATGGCTGATGGTTGCGATTATCTGACTGGTCAAACCATTGCAATTGATGGAGCCCAATATCTTACCGGTGGTGGTACTTTTTCAGGATTAGATAAAGTTAGTGAAGAAGATTGGGAACAGCTCAGAGCTATGATAAGGTCTTCAAATGATAAAGATAAAGCTAATAGGGGATAGGGACTAATTATGGATACTAATACACATGACATGCAAAGAATACTCGATGCACAAAAAAAGCATTTTATAAAAGAAGGTGCTCCTTCTATAGAGTTAAGAGTAGATAGGCTAAATAGACTAAAAAATCTTATTATGGAAAATAGATATGATTTTGTTGACGCTCTCAATGAAGATTATGGTAATAGATCAAAAAATACATCAATAATGACAGATGCATATAGCATTATCCCTGATATTAATAACGCTATTAAAAATATTAAAAAATGGACTAAAGTAGAAAAACGATCATCAAATTTTCCATTTGGTTTATTTGGAGCAAAATCATATGTGAAGTATGAGCCATTAGGCACTGTGGGAATGATATCTCCATGGAATTTTCCTGTTAATTTGTCTTTTGGACCACTAGCAGCAATCTTTGCTGCCGGTAATCAGGTTATGCATAAACCAAGTGAATTAACGCCCATCACTTCAGACCTAATCAAAAGTCTTTGTGACAAAGCATATGATGAAAATGAGTTTGCTACTTTCTTAGGAGGTCCTGAAGTAGGTGAAGCATTTACAAAACTTCACTTTGATCACCTTTTATATACAGGTTCAGGAAATATTGGCAAACATGTCATGCAGTCTGCATCTCAAAATCTCGTACCAGTTACTTTAGAGCTTGGAGGAAAATCACCTGTTGTAATAGGTAATTCAGCTGATATGAAAGTTTCAGCAAAAAGAATTATGTTTGGTAAGACTCTTAATGCGGGGCAGATTTGTCTTGCGCCAGACTATGTCATTGTTCATAAAGAAAAGAAGGATGAGTTTATCTCTGAAGTAGAGAGTGCTATTAATGAATATTATCCATCCATTAAAGATAATGATGATTATTCATCAATTATTAATCAACGACATTTTGATAGGATTAATTCATTAGTGGAAGATGCTAGAGAAAAGGGTGCAGATATAAATGAAATTAATCCATCCAATGAAGATTTCTCTCAACAACAATTTTATAAAATACCACCAACAATTGTTACTAATACTTCAGATGATATGAAAATAATGCAAGAGGAGATATTTGGTCCTGTTTTACCAGTCTTAGAATACGAAGATTTAAATGAAGCTCTTTCAACTATAAATTCAAAAGACAGACCTCTAGGATTGTATTACTTTGGTAATGATAAAAATGAAGAGGAAAAAATAATGTCTAATACATCATCTGGTGGAGTTACTATCAACAATGTTGTTGGTCATATACAGCAAAAAGATTTACCTTTTGGTGGGGTAGGACCCTCAGGAATGGGTAGATATCAATCTTTTGATGGTTTTAAAAACTTTTCAAATCCAAGAGCTTTTTACAAAGATGTTGGGTTTAAATTTGATAAATTATTTGAGGGTATCAGACCTCCATATACAAAAAGTATAGAGAACTTAATTAAAGGATTATTAAAATAATAGTCTTGTGTTCAAATTACCTCTTAAATTAGCTTTTAAGTACTTCAAATCTAATAAAGGAGGTATTTTTTCTTTCACTTCCTTTTTAGCTGTAACAGGTCTTTCAATTGGCGTCGCAAGTTTAATTATTGTGATGTCAGTAATGAATGGCTTTGAAAAAGAATTGCAAAATAGGATTCTTGGAGTCGTACCTCATGCAGTTATATATTCTGAAGAACCCATAAAAAATTATGAAGTCTTGATAGATAAGATTAAACAAAGTGATGAGGTTATTGAGGCTGTACCATTTATCTCATTCCAAGCTTTGGCTACCTATCAAACAGTAAGTAAAGGTATATCGATAAACGGTATTGATATAGAAGCTGAAAAAAGAGTTTCAATATTACCTGATTATATGATTTATGGCTCCTTAGATGACTTAAACAAAGATAATTCAATAATTATTGGATCTTGGCTAGCGTCTTATTTAGGAATTTTTGTTGGAGATAAGATAAATATAACAACTGCTGATATTAAATCTTCGATCATAGGCTCTTATCCGAAATCTGTATCACTAGAGGTTGTTGGTATATTTGAACTTAGAGCTGAAATAGATCAGTCTTTAGCTTTAATCTCTCATGATTTAGCTCAAAAATTTAAATCATTAAAAGAAGAAACCTTATCGATTAGGATTAAAACATCTGATTTATTTATCGCTGATAAAATTGCTTATGATTCTATACCAAATAATACCGGACTTGTTTCATCTTCATGGAAAGAAACACATGGGACATTATTTGAAGCAATACAATTTGAGAAACTCCTTATTGGTTTAATGTTATTTTTAATTGTTGGCGTAGCGTCAATACTAGTTCTGTCAACAATAGTTATGACGGTGAAATCAAAAGAAAGAGAAGTTGGTATCCTGAAAACAATAGGAGCTAATAATAATCAACTTGTTATGATCTTTTTCTTTCAAGGATTAATGGTTAGTATGATAGGTTTAATTTTTGGACTACTAATTGGCTTATTAATAACATTTAATTTAAATAATTTTATAACTTTTATTGAGTCAGTTCTTCAGAGAAATTTATTAGAAGCGTATTTTATTAACTATTTTCCTTATCATGTTGACTATGCACAAATACTATTAATTTGTTCCCTTTCATTTATTTTTAGTGTTATTTCTTCTCTTTTACCAGCATTAAGGGTTATAAAACTAAATCCAATAGAGATTCTTAGGCATGAATAAAATTGAATGCATTAATTTAAGTAAATCTTTTTTTGTTGATAATAATAAAATTGAAGTTTTAGATAATATAAATATATCAATCAAAAGAGGTGATTTGGTAGCTCTTTCAGGTAGATCTGGTGCAGGTAAATCAACACTACTTCAAATCTTAGCATCTCTAGATGCTCCATCTTCAGGATTAATTAAATATGATGATAAATTAATAACATCTTTCAATAATTCTAATTTAAGCAATATAAGACTTAATAATTTTGGTTTTGTTTATCAATTTCATCATCTACTTGAAGATTTAACAGTTATGGAAAATATATTGATTCCACTTGAAATATCAAATAAAACAATAGATAAATCTGAAGTAATTAAAATAATCGATGAAGTTGGTCTATCTCATCGCATGCATCACCACCCATGGAAATTATCAGGTGGTGAGAAGCAAAGAGTAGCTATAGCTAGAGCACTAATAAATAATCCAAACTTTATATTTTTAGATGAACCAACAGGAAATCTTGATGAAGATAATGCAGAAATTATTCAAAACCTGCTGTTAGATATCTCTCGCAGATATAGGATAGCTCTTATCACAGCAACTCATGATAGTAACTTTATAAAAAACTTTGATAAAATCTATAAGATTCAAGATATGAATCTAAATGAGGTATAAATGACAGAGTTTATAATTGCTGGAGGGCCTTTTATGTGGCCTTTGCTTGCCTGTAGCATATTAATTATAACTATTGCAGTTGAGCGATTATGGTTTTTACAAATTAGGCTTGTTGCTCCAAACGGCCTAACCAATCAAATCGTTAATCTCAATAATAAAAATCTTATAAACAATCAACAGGCCGATGAAATAGCAGAACTATCATCATTGGGATTTCTTCTTGTATCTTGTATTAAATATAAAGACCTTCCAAGAGAAAACTTAGAATCAAAAATTGAAGAAAAAGCAATTGAGGTTAAGTATTCTCTTGAAAGAAATTTAAATATGTTAGGAACTATAGCAACTATATGTCCGCTATTAGGTCTCCTAGGAACAGTTATTGGGATGATTACAGCTTTTACCGGTTTGGGTGAAGTTACCGGAGCTAATCCTGATGCTTTGGCTGCTGGAATATCACAGGCTTTGATTACAACTGCTTTCGGATTGTTTATAGCTGTTCCAGGCCTTGTACTGCATAAATACTTTGAACAAAAAGTATCATTTCTTTTAATCTCTCTTCAAGTTGAAGTTTCTAGATTTATTGATGTAATAAATAAATGAAATTTATTAACCAAGAAAAATCTTCGTTTTCTATAGAGATTACTCCTTTAATAGATATTGTGTTCTTGTTAGTGATTTTCTTTGTTGTCACATCTAAAGTAGGGGATTCACAATTTCTATCATTAGATCTACCAAAGACTGAATCTTTTGAATATAACCTTGTCGAAATTAATAATGAGATATCAATTACTTCAAGTGGAAATGTTTATATAAATGGAGAAATTTATAACATTAATGATTTAGATCAAATTGAAGAGGCTATATTTAATCTAAATAATAATTCTAACTCCATAGTGCTGAGTGCAGAGGCCGCATCTCTTCATATATGGATAGTAGGTATAATGGATATCCTTAATAAGAATGGATTTAATGAAGTTCAGATAAGAACTATAGAAAAATGAAAACTGGTAGTCTAAGACGTATTTTAACTTACACCTATAGGTATAGGTGGTCTTTTCTAATAAGTGTCATAGGATTTATTAGTTTTGCCGCAGCAGATATTGCAGCTGTAGAGTGGATTAGAAGAATTATTAGCTATATTGATTCTGATGATGAAAGTTTAAATACCATCTTAGCAATGTCTTTAATATTTATTGCTATAGGAAGAGGTTTGGGCTTTTTTATTGGTAACTATTTTATGTCTAGGGTCGGTTTTGGAATTGTTCATGATTTAAGAGCTGAATTATTTCAAAAATTGCATGATTTACCAAAATCATATTTTGATGCAAATCAATCAGGACAATTAATTAATAGGATTACATTTACTACTACACAAGTCTCAGGTGCCGCATCAAATGCTGTTAAAACATTTGTAAGAGAGGGGTTTTTACTAGTTGGTCTTTTTGCCTATCTAATGTTCTTAAATTACAAATTAACTTTATTATTAATTGTTACTGCACCATTAATAGCATTAATAGTTTATATAGCAGGAAAAAGGTTAAAAAAACTTGCAACAAAAATACAAACAGCGATGGGTGATGTTACACATATTGCATCTGAAGCTGTTGATGGTCACGTTGAAATTAAAAGTTTTAATGCTGAAGAGTATGAAAATAGAAGATTTTTAAAAGCTAATGCTTCAAATAAAAATCAAAACCTGAAACTTGAAGCAACAGGAAATCTTTCAACACCTATAATTCAAATACTAGTATCAGTCTCACTATCATTAGTTGCTTATTTTGCTTTAGGTTCTCAGTTAGGTATCAGCCTTGATGCAGAAACATTTGTAGCCTTTTTTACAGCTGCAGGCCTGATGGCTAAACCAATTCGTCAATTATCAAATATTAATATTATTGTTCAAAAGGGTTTAGCAGCAGCTAATGAAATTTTTGATCAACTAGATCAAAAAAATGAAGATAATTCAGGAAATTTAGAAACTAAAATACTAGGAAATATTGAATTTAAAAATGTTTCTTTTTCTTATGATACTGGCGGATTAATTATTGATGATATTTCTTTTAAAATTGATAAAAATGAAACAATTGCTATTGTTGGAAAGTCGGGTTCAGGTAAATCAACTATAGCAAACTTAATTCCACGTTTTTATAATCACTCTTCTGGTGATGTTCTTATCGATGGAGTATCTGTCAATGATTATTCTTTGCAACACTTAAGATCTTCTATTTCAATAGTTAATCAGTCTCCATCTTTATTTAATGACACTATTGCAAAAAATATAGCCTACGGTGATGACACTATAGATTCTGAAAAACTTATTGAATCTGCAAAGCAGGCTGGTTGTATTGATTTTATAGAAAGACTACCTGAAGGTTTTGAATCTGAAATTGGAGATGACGGGGTTCTATTGTCTGGTGGTCAACGTCAGAGATTAGCTATTGCTAGAGCATTCTATAAAGATTCACCAATAATTATTTTAGATGAAGCAACATCATCACTAGATACAGAATCTGAATTAATTGTTCAAGAAGCCTTAGAGAAACTGATTACTAATAGAACTACCATTGTTATAGCTCACAGACTATCAACTATTGAGAATGCTTCAAGAATAATTGTTTTAGATAATGGTGTTATCTCAGAAACTGGAACGCATAAAGAACTTCTGGGTGGTGAAGGTATATATCAATCTTTATATAAAAATAAATTTGAAGATTCACCTAAGGACAAGAAAAAACCATCTGAAAGCAAACAATTATATGTCCCAGAATATGAAGATGAAGACAATGCTAGTTTTGTTGTAGATAGTTGGTATAAAAAAAGTTTATGGCTATATCTCCTAACGCCTTTTTCCCTTTTATTCACTTATCTAACTAATCGCAGAAGAAGAAGGTTCATTAAAAATAAAACTCTTTCATTTAAACCTGATGTGCCAGTTATTATTGTTGGCAATCTAACAATAGGTGGTACTGGAAAAACTCCATTAGTGGCCTATATTGCACATGAATTATCTAAATTAGGTTACAAACCAGGTCTTGTAAGTAGGGGATATGGTGGTAAATTTAGAGAAACACTTCAGGTCACTGATGAGACGCCTGTAAAGAAAACTGGCGATGAAGCACAAATATTAGCTAAATTAAATTTACCATTTTATATTGATAAAAATAGAGTTCGTGCGGTAAAAACACTTGTAGATAATCATGATTGTGATGTCATTATTTCTGATGATGGTCTTCAACATTACAGCATGGGTAGAGATATAGAAATTGTTTTAATAGATGGAAAAAGAAGATTTGGTAATAACCTTACTTTTCCTGCTGGACCACTTAGAGAATCAACTGCAAGGTTAAAAGATGTAGATTTTATTGTTAATAATAGTGGTCCAACACAAGATGACGAATATCTAATGAATATAAGTCCATCAAAATTTGTTCATTTAAAGACAGGTAAATCGTATCCAATTAAAGATTGGCCTATGCATAAACAAGTTCATGCTGTAGCAGGGCTAGGAAATCCAGGGAGATTCTTTGATTTATTAGCTAGATTAGGTTTTGATATTTCTAGAAACTCATTTCCAGATCACCATAACTTTGATGAGGAAGATTTAACCTTTCTAGATCACTTGCCAATAATTATGACAGAGAAGGACGCATCAAAATGTCGAAGTTTCAATAATAATAAAATTTGGTATTTAACTATTGAGGCTGATGTATCTGATAAATTCATAACTGAGCTTGATTCAAAGTTAAAATCTGTAAATTAAATATGAATAACAGAACAATCATTCTTATACCTTCAAGAATAGGTTCCACTAGACTCCCAAAAAAGCCTCTCATTAATATTTCTGGCATGTCATTAATTCAGAGAGTTTTTACTAATGTAGATTCATTAAAATTAGATACATACATAGCTACAGATTCAAATGAAATATTTGAACACGTATTAAAATTTACAAAAAATGTTGTTATGACTGATTCAAAACATATTTCTGGTACTGATAGGGTTTTTGAAGCAGCAACAAAACTGAATATAAAAGATGATGATCTTGTAATTAACCTACAAGGAGATGAGCCATTTATGCCTCTCGATTTACTTTCTAATTTAATTAAAGACTTCGCTAATAAAAACTGCGATGTTATATCAGCTTCTCATCCAATTTATAATGATGAAGATGTTTCAAATAAAAATTGTGTCAAAGTTATAATCAATAGTAGCGGCTATGCTGAAAACTTTGAAAGAAGTCTTAATATAGAACTAGATGATAGTGTTATGAGGCACATTGGAATATATGGTTATAAATATAAAACACTATCTAAAATAATTAATTTAGAACCAACACCGAACGAATTAGAACATAAGCTTGAACAACTCAGATTCTTAGATAACAACCTCTCAATATATATGACTCAATTTAAAGGAGAGGTCCCTCCAGGAATTGATACAAAAGAAGATGTCATAAGAGCTGAAAAATATCTACAAATATAATGATTGTAGAAAAAAATTCATCAATAAATAATTCCCTGGGCATAAGTGCAAAATGCAAATACCTATTAATACTTAAGAGTGAGAATGATTTTGATGAGCTTAAAGATTTTTTAACTAACAATAATGAAAAGTTTTATATTGTTGGAGAAGGAACAAACTTGGTTTTACCTAATTATTATGACGGCATTATTATCCAAGCTAATTTTGATAACCTTATTGAAGATAAAACAAACAACCTACTAAAGGTTGGTGCTGCTTATAATTGGTCCAAACTAGTTAATTTTTGCATATCAAAAAATATTAATGGATTTGAGAATTTAATTGATATACCAGGAAGTGTTGGGGCATCTCCAATACAAAATATTGGAGCTTATGGGGCAGAAGTAGCATCTTTAATAGAAAGCATTGATTGTTATTGTTTAACAGATTTTAAAAAGATTAATTTAGCAAACTCAGAATGTAATTTTGTATACAGAAATTCTTCGTTAAAGAACTCAAAACGCCTTATATACAACATAAATTTTATTACTAATAAAGAGAGTGATATATCAATTAACTATCAAACCATTAAAGATTATCTAAAAGGAAATAATATTAAAGCTAATACAACTGCAGATGTTGCAAATATTATTTCTCAAATTAGGTCAAAGGCATTACCTAACCCAAATATTATTAATAATGTTGGTAGCTTTTTTAAAAATCCTATAGTTGATATCAATTCAATTAATTTTACCAATCATTTAAAAGAAGAATTAATAATTTGGAACTATGACGAAGTCCAAGTTAAAGTTGGAGCAGCAAGATTAATAGAATTAATAAAGAATAGAGTTTCCATACATAAAAATGTAACCCTATTTGAAAATCATTCATTGGTATTGGTAACGAATGGTCAAGCAACACAAGAGGATGTATTAAATTATGCGTCTGAGATTCAAGATTTAGTTTATAAGACATTTAATATCAAATTAGAAATTGAACCAAATATTATTTTTTAATATGTTTATTTGGTCATCTATTGCACACTTAATTGCTTTAACAAGTCCAGGACCTGACACTGCTGTAACTATAAGGCAAGTATCTTTATATGGGAGAAATGCTGGAATTTCTACATCCATAGGTATAGGAGTTGGGATATACTTTCACTGTTTTCTTGCTATAAATGGTATCTCTCTTTTTATTTTAGAAAATGACCTATATAAATTTTCTATAAGCATAATAGGAAGTTCTTATATATTTTATTTAGGCATATCGATGCTAAGATCTGATTCTGTAACTCAATATAAGCAAAATAATTCACAAAACAGTTCATCAATTTATGAGAGCTTTTTTTCTGGTTTAATCACAAATATATTTAATGTTAAAGCTTTTATATTTTTTGTTTCGTTATTTACCATCCTGATAGACTCAATTCAGGGTATATTTTTTTATATTTATCCAATTTATTTTTCAATTACTTCTGCATTATGGTTCATGTTGTTATCTTTCTTACTTACTGCATCAAAGAAAATAAATATCCACACAAATAAATTAATTAATTATTTTTTATCAGCAATTTTATGTTTCATTGGCTTATTCATTTTTATAAAATCAGTTTATGAGTATTTCTAAAATTGCCAATAACATTAAACCAACTGGTAACAGCTTCCCTCCAGTTCATAAATGGAATCCAGATTTATGTGAAGGCCAGGAGTTTTTTATAGACAGAGAAGGTGAGTGGTTTTATAACAATTCTCCAATTAAAAATTATAGATTAACCAAACTCTTCTCTACTGTTTTAAGAAAAGATGATGATTCATACTATTTAGTCACTCCTCATGAGAAAGTGCCACTTAAGACAGCTATAGCTCCATATGTTATTACAGATTTTAATTTTAAAGATGATTATCTTGAGTTAGTTACAAACTTTGAATACTCTTTTGTAATAAATGAAATTAATTCAATTAAACTTATTAACTTTGAAGACACCGTAATCCCTTTAGTTCATGTAAGAGATAATATAGAAGGATTTTTTAATAGATCAACTTATTATAATTTAATAAATTTTGCTTTAGAAAATAATAATATTATTGATGACATTCTATATATAAGTAGCGGTAATAAAAATTATCCAGTAGGTAAAATTGCATAAAAAATTAAAACTAGAAACAAAAATTTGTATCGTATGCAATAAGCCGTTTTCATGGCGTAAGAAATGGGAAAAAAATTGGGATAATGTTAAATATTGTAGTGAAAGATGCAGAAACTCTAAGAATCTAAGGTCTCAGAAATCCAATCATTAATATAGCCTTCAAGGATATCTAAAGGAACTGAACCTCTTTTTAGAATTTCATGATGGAAATCTTTGATATCATATTTGTCACCTAATTCTCGTTCTGCTTTTTGTCGTAATTCTAATATTTTTAATTGTCCAATTTTATAAGCCAAAGCTTGGCCGGGCCATGCAATATACCTATCAACTTCATTTTCAATATCTAATTTAGATTTGGCTGTATTTTCGATGAAGAGATTGATCGCATCATCTCTCGACCAACCTTTATAGTGCATTCCTGTATCAACAACCAACCTTATAGCTCTCCACATATCATATGTTAGCTGTCCAAATTTATCATATGGATCATCATAGATTCCCATAAATTCTCCAAGCTCCTCACTATACAAACCCCAGCCTTCAACAAAAGCAGTAAAGCTTAAATATTTACGGAAAGTTGGTACATTTTCTAATTCTTGGGCTAGTGATATTTGAAAATGATGACCGGGTACTGCCTCATGTACAGTCAATACTGGTATTTCATATTTAGGTCGAGATTCTGGTTTATAAAGATTTGCATAAAAGTAACCTGGTCTTCCTTTAGCTGGTGCATTGTAGTATGCAGTTGTCGTGAAGGGAGCAGACTCTTCAGGGATAGGTATTACTCCATATGGTGCCCTGGGAAAAACTTTAAAAATTTTAGGAAGAAGGGGGTCAATTTTTTTAGCCATTATTAAATATGCATTTAATAAATCTTCTCCATTGTCATAATAAAATCTGGGACTAGTTCTAAGGTAATTTAAAAAAGATTTAAAATCTCC
>TARA_Y200000002_G_scaffold383283_1_pt1 | contig 13207 bp, 12 predicted proteins | sample TARA_Y200000002 | Tara Oceans TARA_Y200000002 (sample SAMEA2619388) | marine metagenome | biome: marine biome (ENVO:00000447); feature: surface water layer (ENVO:00002042); material: "saline water (ENVO:00002010), including plankton (ENVO:xxxxxxxx)" | depth 5 m | reverse complement strand
TTGATTTGCAACTAAATATTTAGGGCCAAATAATTCTAAAATTGGGCCTGAAAAAACACACAAAAGAATCAAGGTCGATAAACTAATTATAAAAATTATCCTGGTTGAATTCTTAATAATTTTTTGCATTTCTTTCATTTTATTATTCTCATATATTTCAGCAATTTTGGGTGCTACAACAATATTGACAGACAACAGGGCCAAAGCTGTAAGTGTTGCTAGCTTAACTGCAACTGAATAATAAGCAACCTCGTCAAAGCCTTCATAAATAGCCAGGATTATTACGTCAATACTTTGCATTATGAAATACGCCATTGCACTTACAGCCATCGGCGCAGAAACGCTTAAAATCTGATTTGTTGAAAATGAGATTGTATTATTTTTAGATGAGTAATCTTTTTTGAATTCATATAAAACCTGACCTGTAGAAAGAAAAGACAATATAAAAAACCCAAATAAATAAATATCTATGATGAGGTCTTGTTTTTCTAAAAAAAACAGTACTATCGCCCCTAAGAACACAGGGATATATCTCAAAATATTTCTGTATAATTCTGAAATCATTGTTTTTTGAATAGCGCGAATTGTATCAATATTTAACATCGTTGATGTAAAAAATAAAAGGCTTACAAAAGCTTTAAAGATTAAACTAAAAGCATCTGGTTTATTAAAAATTGAATTAATAAATTTTTCGTTTGCACCCGAAATGAAAACAAATAGTAGCAAAATCAAAATACTTATAGCTGAAATTATTTTAAACATTTTAAAATAAATTTTCCTAATGGAGCCCATGCTATTTCTGGCCTTTAAAAGTCCTGAGTAATATATTATAGACTGGTTGGTTCCCATCAAAGCTATTCCTCCAGCAATCATCAATGTTGATCTAACAAAATCGTATCTGCCTACATTTTCAGCGGTAAAAAAATTGGTTATAAAAAGGGTAAAAATAAATAAGACAAAAACTCCTATAATTCTTATTATAAAAACTGAAAGGCTTTTTTTTGTTAACTCTTTTAATAGCATTTTAGCTTGCTCTATCGAGTTTATCTAAGTAGGAATATAGTCTAAAAATTAAACTCGATAAAATATAAATTCCCAAAAATAAAACAGGATAATATATCATCTTATTTGAAGCAAAAGTTGTATCCTCAACTAATATATTAGTCTCGTTAATTATCATAACCGTTTCCTTAGAAGTCAAGTTTTCATTTTTAAGATCTTCATTTTCTTTTTGTAAGACCACTTTTGTTTTAATTAGTTCATTTGGCCTTATATCTTTATTATCAATATATAGCTGAGTAGAATTAATCTTTTTTTCTTTTGTGTAGTAGTCTAAAATTTTATCAATTTGGCTGATTGTCTGCTCATTATCATAGATTACACTAGAAATTCTTTGTAAATTTCTGTTTTTTAACTCTGCGAATAGAGGGTTTCTGTTAAAATATTCAATTACTTTATTTAAGGTTTTTAAGGAAGAGTTCTCCGAAACAGATAGGCTAATTAGATGATAGTCATAATCTGACTTGAAGCCTTCAGTAAGTGAAAACCCATCTTCATACTCTAAGTTTTCAAATAATGCACGAATCTCGTTTGCATTAATTTCTTTGGCCATAATATCCTTAATATCAACAACTGGTGATATTGAAATTTTGTCTATTTTTTCATTTTCGTCAAGCATCATTTCCCGGATAAAAAACTCAGAGTCATCAGATGAAATTTTTAAACTTATTAGCTCTGCAGCATCATAAACATAATTTCCTGCGTCAAAATTTACTTTAACTAATACCTTGGCCTCTTTAGGCTTGTGGCTTTTGCTATCTGTTTGTAGGTATCCAATCACTAAACCAATTAGTAAAACACCCAAAAGCTGCTTCCATTTAGTAAAAATATTTTTAGTAATTCTAAAGATTTGCAAAAAAACACTCAGAAACATAAGCTTAATTCTCTCTACTAGTACAATAATGTCTAGCTCATCGTTTTCTTTTAAATTATTTTTCATCTGATTCTTTTAGTTATGTTAGAACGAATATTTCTTGTAAATATTTTAGCTGGGTTTAATTAGTTTTAGTTTTTTTAATGCGTTTGCAATTTTTCTGTCATTAGCAATTTTAGGAATTTTATTTTGTCCTCCAAGCTTTCCTATATGCTGCATATATTTTTTGAACCCTCCTTTTAAAATACAAGTCACAACAGGATTTGAAATTATATTTCCTTCAATTAACTCTTTATAATATTTGTTTTGAGACATTAATTCTTGATTAATTACCTGTATAAAATTCTTAGTGCTGTTAGTTTTTGTTTCGAATTCAACAAACCACTCATGGCATGCTGATTCCTGATTAGATTTAAATCTTGGCGCAACAGTAAACTCATTTACTAAAAGCCCTGTTTCTTTAATTGCTTTTTGTATTGCTTGTTCGATTTCTTTTACAATTACATGCTCTCCAAATGCAGATAAATATTGCTTAATTCTTCCTGTTACTATGATTTTATACGGTTTTAAAGATGTGAATTGAATTGTATCTCCAGTGTTATATCCCCAAAGCCCCGCACTTGATGAGATAATTAAAAGATAATTCGTGTTTAACTTTACATTTTGTATTGATATTCTTTCATTTTTATTTTCTATAAAGTCTTTGTCTTTTATAAATTCATAAAATATACCGGCATTTAATATTAATAGTAATTCTTCTTTGTTTTGAGAATCCTGAAAGGCATAAAAACCTTCACTTGCAGGAAACAGCTCAATTGTATCAACTTTCTTTCCTATTAGAGAATTAAATTTTTCTTTATAAGGTTTAAAATTTACCCCCCCATATATAAGCAAGTTAAAATTTGGGAAAATAGATGAAATACTCTTTCCTGTAATATTTGATATTTTTTCAAAATACATTTGAAGCCAAGATGGAATTCCACTAATAATTGTCATGTTTTCATTAATGGTTTCATCTATAATTTTTTCAACTTTTTTTTCCCAGTCCTCTATAATGTTCGTATTCCAAGATGGAAGCATAAAGTTTTTCATATAAAAAGGAACGTGATGAGCTGATATTCCTGAAAGCCTGCCTGTTAAAACACCCGCCGTCTTCTTAAGTAAAGGTGAGCCTTGAACGAAGATAAACCTCCCGTCTATAAATTTAGTGTTACCAGTGTTTGCCACATACATTAACAAAGCATTTTTTGCACCATTTAAATGATTTGGCAGACTGTCTTTTGTAATTGGGATATGCTTTGCCCCTGACGTAGTCCCAGATGTAATTGCAAAATATATCGGCTTTCCAGGCCATAAAACATCCTTCTCTCCTTTTTTTGTTCTTTCAAAATATTCTTTTAGTTCTTCGTAGTCTCGAACAGGTATTTTGGATTTAAAATCTTTATAAGAACTGATACTTTTAAAATTATGATCTTTTCCAAAAATAGTTTTAGACCCTTTTTTTAAAAGTGCGCTAAGTTGTCTTTTCTGTGTAATAATAGGTCTACTTGCCCATCTATTTATTTTATATTTTACTATTTGCGACGCTACTTTTAAAAGGCTATGCTTAAGCATCTTAATTGAAATTAAATAGTGGCTCAGGATTAATTGGAGTTCCATTTTTCCACAACTCGAAATGTAAATGAGGTCCTGTACTTAAGGTTCCTTGATTTCCAGAATATGCTATTACCTCTCCTGCTTTCACAAATATGTTTTGTTCCTTTAGACTCTTTGAGTTGTGCTTGTAAACAGAAATAATATTGTCTCCGTGATCGAGTATCAAAACATAACCTGTATCAACTGACCATTCAGAAAAAATTATCTTTCCATCTAAAACAGCTTTCACTGGTGTTCCAACGTCCGCTGAAAGATCTAGGGCAAAATGATTATTTGAGGGGTCAAACTGCTGTGTTATTTCACCTTTGATTGGGCTAACAAACATTTTGTTTTCAATCACTAATTCATTTTTTGTGAGGTTAAACTTATCCTCATTTTCAACATATCTCCTCAAGATAGAATCTTCAGAGTTTGGAAAAACTGCTTGTTGCTCTGAATCTTCTAAATTATTATCTAAAACTAGCGTGTCTTTATAAATTATCTCATCAGCTCTTCCTGAAAGAACGCTTTCAATTGATTTATAGAATTTATTGTTTAATTCAAGCTCGTTTTCTAAAGAGTCTGTTTTTTTTGTTAGATAAATAGCTTGGTTTAGCAAATCTGTAGAAGAATATCCCGGAACCATTTCTCTTAACTGAGTAAAAAACACTACACTAATGGTAAAAGCTATCAACAATACCGAATAAAGAAATAGAACAAAAAAAACGTTTATTTTATTTGTTCTAAAAGAGAGTTTTTCTTCAAAGGTCTCCTCATTAGAAACAACAATTTTATAGCTATTTATTAGCCTACTTATAAAACTATTGTTTTGCCTTTGCTTTTTCACAGTATTCAAAAATACTCAAAATAACCTTACTCTTGATAAGAATCATGGGATATAGCAACAATTAAATCTATTATTATTAACTTAGCTTAAAATAGTTTAGAATGAATTTATATATTATACCTCTTGCTTTAGGCCCTGGACAAATAGTAATTATTGCTATTGTGGCGTTGATATTATTCGGTGGTGGTAAAAAAATCAGTGAATTAATGAAAGGGACCGGAAAAGGAATTAAAGAATTTAAAAAGGCTCTTAAAGACGAAGAATCAGATTCTGAAGAAAACGATTAAAACCTTACGCTTCTAATTATCGCTTCAAGCTCAAAAATATAGTTTCTTTTGTTTGTTCCTGGAGAATAAACAAATCCGTCCAAAATAAGGGTTTCTCCTTCATCTATTTCTATCATATAATTCAGAAAAGGGCCTGCCATAAATTGACCAGACACCTCCCAAAGCCCCCTTGTTTCAGAAACTTGCTTGTCGCCAATATAAATCTCTTGTGTATTTGGCTTATACATTAAATCGGTAGCCATAAAGCTATTTTCTGTAGGGCCTGGAATATATCTTTTTGAGATGGAGTCTCTAGTTTCAATAATGGATTTATTGGTTTTATTAGATTGTCTCGATATAAAGAGGTTGACTGATCCTGTTTCAATATCTCTTCTAATCCAAACAAAATTGCTGTCAACTTTTGCAACTCTGTAAGCTGAAGGAAAGCGTAGCGAAACTCCTGTTATTTCAAAAACACTTTTTGTCTGATTTAGGTTTTTAGAAATTCTTCTTTGTTTTTCTTTAATCTCGCTAAAATATAATGATGAGAAAATTGAATTCAAATTCTCCTTAATAATTGAAATGATCTTTTCTGGGGTCTTTGCAGTAATTTGAATGATTCTTTGAGGGGATGCATAACTATTTTTAAAACTGAAAAGGCCTTCCTTCTCTGAAATATCAATCTTTAAAATTGTTCTAGACTTTGTTGCAAAGCCTGAAAATATTTTACTTGGGATATGATTCAGGCTAAATACAGGCTCTATTTGAGGCAGGCCATAAATTGGCCTAGATAAACTTTCTCTAATTACTTCCCCTACTGTCCCATCCCACAGCTCATTATTAATAACAACCGAAATGTTATTTATATTTCCACTTGAGCTAGGCAACAATGATTCTTTGCTTTCTGAACAAGAAAAGAAAACTAAAATTATAAATAGAGTGTATCTTCTGTATAACATAAAGTAAAAGTACTATTTAATTTTTAGGAATTCTTTTAGGGAAAATAATCAACTTTTGATTCTCTTTAATATTATCATTTTTAAGGTTATTCCATCTCTTTAAATCTGAAACTTTTACCCCAAATTTGCGAGCAATTTTTCCCAGAAACTCACCATATTTAACTTTGTAAATAAGCTTAGAGTCTATAGAGTATAAATCAGGTAATGGTTTTTCTTTCTTATTAAATTCCGTTTTAGAAAACTCGTATAGTTCTTTTTCACGTTTGATGAATTTATCTGCTATGTCCTCTGGAAGCTTTAAGGTGTTTTTGTTTTTTCCAGGAATTATATCGTGAATATAAGAAGGGTTTAGCTTTTTTATCGAATCTTCCGAAAACTCTAAAAAAGTTGAAATATGCTTAAATGAAAGTTTTTGTTTCACATTAATTGTATCCATTTGAACAAATGAACTTTTAGCTTTTGATAAATTTATTCCATGTTCTTCAGCATATTCTAATATATACATAGTTGCAATAAATGACGGAACATAATTCGCTGTTTCCTTTGGAAGGAAAGGTCTCATATTCCAATAATTCATATAGCCTCCCGAGCGTTTAATCGCTTTTGAAATAGTTCGGGGCCCTGCATTATAAGAAGCCAGAACAAGGTTCCAGTCTCGGTGTATTTTATAAAGCTTTTGTAAATATGTAGTTGCGGATATTGTAGACTTTAGCGGATCCATCCTTTCGTCAACATAACTATTCATAGTTATACCGTTTTCTAATGCGGTATAAAACATTAGCTGCCAAAGTCCAGTAGCTCCAACTCTAGAAACCGCAGTTGGGTCTAGTCTTGATTCAATTAAGGGTAGATATTTTATTTCTAAAGGAATATTTTTGTTTTGTAAGTGTTCCTCAAACAGAGGCAAGTAATAATTAATCTTGTCAATATTTTTTTTATAAAACTTTAATCGTGTTTTTAAATATTTCTTGATTGTTTTTTCAACGTCTGGGGTAAAAAACAATTCAATTGGCGTCTTACTGTCTAATTTTGTTAGCCTCTCTCTTATTGTCTCTGAGTCAAAATTATTATCATCGAAAACCATCTCAGCAATGTGCTCCTGGGGAACACTATTGTGTATAAAAAAACTAAATAAAATTAGAAAGAAGTATTTAATTTTCATTTTATATTATTCGGCTAAAGCTTTAATTCCTGGAAGTGTTTTCCCTTCAAGTCCTTCAAGCATTGCTCCACCTCCGGTACTTACAAAACTAACTTGATCGTGTAGATTAAATTTTTTAATTGCCGCAACTGAATCGCCTCCTCCAATCAAAGAAAAAGCTCCTTTTTGAGTAGATTCAGCTACCGCTTTTGCAACAGACTCTGTGCCGTTTTCAAAAGACGACATTTCAAAAACACCCATTGGTCCGTTCCATAAAATAGTGCTGCTGCTCTGAATAACCTTTTCAAATTTATTCACTGATTTAGGGCCAATGTCTAAACCCTGCCATCCGTCAGGGATTTGATTTATGTTTAAAACTTGTTTAGGTCCTCTATTTGAAAAATCATTTGAGGCAACTATATCCTCTGGTAAATAAATGCTTACGTTTTTTTCTTTTGCTAAAGCTAAAATCTCTCCACAATCTTTAAGCCGATCTTTTTCAAAAATGGAGTCTCCAATACTCCCCCCGCTATTTTTAACAAAAGTATACGCCATGCCTCCTCCGATTATCAAATTATCTACGACATCAAGCATATTAGAAATAACTGAGATTTTAGAAGAAACCTTTGCGCCGCCTATAATTGCGGTAACTGGCTTTTTAGGATTCTGCATTAATTTATTTAGGCTGTTTATTTCATTCTCTAATAAAAATCCTGGATACTTGTCGGTAAAAAATTTAGCCATTGTTGCGGTAGAAGCGTGTTCTCTGTGGGTGGTACCATAGGCGTCATTTATGTATATGTCTGCTAGCCCTGATAGTTTTCTTGCAAATTCTTCGTCAGCATTCGTTTCCTCGTTGTAGAATCTCAAATTTTCTAGTAAAAGTATTTGGCCGCTTTCTAGTTCTTTACTTTTTTTATTAGCAACTTCTCCAACACAGTCATGACAAAATATAATATCTTTTTTTAAAAGCTTTTCTAGCTCTGGAATTATTTTTTTTAATGAAAGTTTTAAGTCAGCACCTTTAGGTCTTCCTAAATGAGTAGCCAAAATACAAGAACCTCCATGTAACAAAACATGCTGGATGGTAGGAAGCGCAGCTACAATTCTTGAGTTGTCTGTAATTTTATCGGATTCGTTGAAAGGAACGTTAAAATCAACCCTTATGAAAGCTTTTTTTCCAGAAAAGGAAATGTTTCTAATTGATTTCATGATTATCTAATACCTGACAAATATAATTCTTTATCTTTGTTTTTAGACGAATTCTATGAGTCAAATTGAGTTAAATACCATAAAAAAAGCTGTTGAGCAAGGAAAGGTTGCCAACACTTATTTAATTCTAGGAAATCCAAAATCAGACGTGATTGGTTGTGCTTTAGATTTAACTAAGTCCATTTTAAAGAGTCCTTATTCAGGCCAAACAATTCCTCAGCAGCAAGCTTCTCTTGAAAAGCTTAAGGCCTTAACAAACACAGACATACACTACTTTTATCCAGTTAACACAACTGGTGAGATTAAAAAATCTCCTAGCTCGAGTGATTTTATAGATTACTGGAGAGAGCTAGTTATTGAAAATTCTAAAATAAGTTTGTCCGATTGGTATTCAAAAATTGGACTAGGCAATAAACAAGGGTCTATCAATAAATATGAAGCGGAGAAAATATTTAAACTAGCATCGTTAAAATCTTATGAGGGCGGGGTTAAAATCTTTATAATCTGGATGGCTGAAAAGATGAATCCAACTGCCTCAAATAAATTATTAAAGCTTCTTGAAGAGCCGCCTAACAAAACTGTTTTTATCTTGATTTCAGAAAATGAAAAAAGAATGCTTAAAACAATTGTTTCAAGGTGCCTAAAAATTAATGTTAATTCTCAAGTTGCTGAAAGCCAAGGGTTTGCGCATGATAATGAAGGTTTATTTTTGGAGTGGGTTAGGGCAGCTTTTAAGGTAAAAAGAAATAAGTCTGCAATAAATGAGCTTATAGCTTTTTCTGAAAAATTAAGTAAAAAAACACGTGAGGAGCAGAAAGAATTTATTATATATTGCTCAGAAGTTTTTAAGGATTCTATACATTTTGGGTACAAAATGAAAGATCGATCTCAAAAATATAAAAATGGTTTAGAGCTTAAAAAATTTGCTCCATTTGTTCATGAAGGAAACATCCTGCTGTTTTATAAAGAGCTACAAAAAGGATTTGAAGATATCGAAAGGAATGGAAATCCAAAAATAATTTTTTTAGATATTTCTATAAAACTAACTCGATTATTACACCTAAAACCTGCATAAAATGGATAACTCCTGGTATGTTATTGCAAACGGTTTTTCTAACTCTGGGAAAACAAAAAAACAGCTTCCTGAAATTGAAGAGCTGCTCAAATCAAAAGAAGTAGTATATACTCTCGCCTTAACCAAATCTGCAGGAGATGAAATTAAAATGGTTGATCTTGCTACAAAAAAAGGTTATAATAAAATTCTTGGTATTGGTGGGGATGGTACAGTACAAAAAATTGTAGCTGGTATTATGATACAAAAAAACATCCCCAATCAAGAAATACTGTTTGCTCTTATTCCTTCAGGGACAGGGAACGATTGGGCAAAATCTAAAGAAATCCCACTGAAAGCCAATGAGAGTATTGATCTTTTGAAATTGTCAAAAAGTAGTTTTCAGGATGTTGGGGTTGTAAAAATAATTAACGGCAAAGAGGCTAAAACAAGATATTTTGTCACATATTCTGGATTAGGTTTTGATGCTTTTATGTTGCAAAGAATTGATAAGTATAAGTGGTTGGGGAAACTCTCGTATTTGGCTTGTGCAATAATGAATTTTATGAAATATAAAAACATTGAAGTGAAAATAAAAACAACGAATTCCGAAATTGAAACAAAGGTTTTTTTATTGGGAGTTGGAATATGCAAATATACAGGAGGCGGAATGCAGCTAATAAAAAATCCTGCTGGAAATAATGGGCTGCTAAATATTACTATAGCACAAGAATTTAGCAAAATCGACATAATTAGGAATTTTTTTAATCTTTTTAATGGCGCTATTTTTAAAGAACAAAAGGTTTTGACCCTGACGGATAGTGCAATAAAAATAAGCGCTAAAAACGGCTTATTGACATGTCAGGGTGATGGAGAGCTTTTTGGGGGTGGAAAAGTTGAGTATTTTGTGATTCCAAAAGGGATTAGATATTTGTGCTAGTTTTTTTTGAAAACAAAAACATTTGAAGAATAGTTTTTTGTAAAAAACCCTATTAAGTTGGAAGTTGTCCCAACAACAAAAGCTCTTAAGGTTCTTAAATTAGATTTTCTATACTTTTCTGATAATAATGAAACATAGTACGCATCTAATAAAAGTGGGTGTGATGAGAGAAAAGAAAAACCTTGAGATGTGAAAGATTTAATTAATGCGTTTTTGTCAAAATGCCACAAATGTCTTGGCGTATCAAAACCTGCCCAATATTTTTTATAATATGACGAATCAAAAGAAGAATAGTTTGGGACAGCAACAACAACTTCGCCATTTTTATCAAGCAAATCGTGAAAGGTTTTGATTGTTTTGTTCAAATCATAAACGTGCTCAAGAGAATGCCAAGCGGTGATGGTCTTAAATTTTTTTTTCTTTAGCTTCTTGTCAAAAATCGAAAAAAACACTTCACTATCTTGAGTAGATTTAATCGGCTCTACTCCAAAGGCACAGTATCCTTTTTTTAAAATTTTTTTTAAAAAATAGCCTTCCCCTGATCCAAAGTCTAAAATTCTTTCATCTTTTTTTATGCGCTTGACGAAACTTGCTTTATAATAAAAATTAAGTTTTCTTAAAAGTTTATACACAAATGACAACCCTCCTTTTTTGTCAGAATTGTGAGAGACATATTCCTTTGTGTTATAATATTTTTTTATATTTTTTTTAAGTGGTTTCGGCGTGGTTTTAAGCAATCCTTTTAAATCAGTATTAGCCAGCTGAAACTTTTCATTAGAGAAAAGATAGTCCTTTGTTTCTATGTATATCTTGTCTTGTTCCACGTGAAACATTTAACGGCCCATATATACCAGCAAGACTGAAATATCGTTTGGCGATACACCACTGATCCTAGATGCTTGAGATATGGATTCGGGCTTAATTTTTATTAATTTTTCTAGAGCCTCCGCACTTATTGACTTAAGTTTTTTATAGTCGAAGTTTTTAGGGATTTTTACTGCCTCTAGTCTATTGAGTTTGTCTGCGTTTGCTTTTTCCTTTTTAATATAGCCGCTATATTTAATCTGAATTTCAGCTTGATCTTGAACTTCAAAAGAAAAAGAGTTTTTACCAATATATTCGTCAATTAAACTACAACTCTTTAAATCTTTTAATGATATGTTGGGTCTAGACAAAACTTTATCAGCTTTTCCTGATTGTTTAATTTTCGCGGAGTCTTTTTTTTCTAAAAACTCATTTGCCTCTGACGGAGTAATACTTTGTTTCTTTAAAAATGATATTAGCTTGTCTGAATCAGAATATTTTTTTTCACAAGCTTTTAGTCTCTGTTCATCCGCAAGGCCCAACTTATGACTAATTTCTGTAAGTCTTTGATCTGCATTGTCTTGTCTTAACAGCATTCGATATTCTGCCCTTGAAGTAAACATTCGATAAGGTTCTTCTGTGCCTTTTGTGATAAGGTCGTCAATTAGAACACCTATGTAGGCCTCGTCTCTTTTAAGGACAAACGGAGAAGATCCTTGAATCTTTTTTACCGCATTAATACCCGCCATAAGACCCTGAGAGCCTGCTTCTTCATAGCCTGTTGTTCCATTAATTTGTCCTGCAAAAAACAAGTTGTCAACAATCTTTGTTTCTAGTGAGTACTTTAGTTGTGTTGGGAAAAAATAGTCATACTCAATAGCATATCCAGGTCTAAAAAATTTAACTTTTTCAAAACCAGAAACAGCTCTTAGGGCGTTAAACTGTACTTCCTCCGGCAAAGATGTTGAAAATCCATTTACATAAACCTCTACAGTGTTCCGTCCTTCAGGCTCAACAAAAAGCTGATGTCTTTCACGCTCAGAAAACCTGTGAATTTTATCTTCAATAGATGGACAATATCTTGGACCAACGCTGTTAATCCTACCGTTAAACATGGGTGACCTGTCAAACCCGTCTCTTAAAAGCTCGTGAACTTGCGGACTAGTGTATGTCATGTGACATGATAATTGTTTTTGAATTGGTTTAATCTTATCTAAATAAGAAAATTTTTGAGGGCTTTTGTCCCCAGGCTGTTCTATCATTTTACTATAATCTAAGGATCTCCCGTCTACTCTTGGGGGTGTTCCTGTTTTCATTCTTCCTGATTCAAACCCTAAGGATACTAGTTGTTCTGTGATGCCTGTTGCTGCTTTCTCTCCAGCTCGACCACCCCCAAAGTTTTTATCTCCAACATGTATAAGACCATTGAGAAAAGTTCCATTTGTGAGCACTACTGACTTAGCTTTTATCTTTTGCCCAAGCCCTGTGATTACACCAACTAATTTGTTTTTTTCAATCCATAAAGATTTAACCATTTCCTGATAAAAATCGAGGTTTGAGGTAGACTCAAGCATTTCTCTCCAATGTTGAGCAAAAAGGGCTCTATCATTTTGGGCTCTTGGACTCCACATTGCTGGCCCTTTAGAAAGGTTGAGCATTTTAAACTGAATTGAAGATTTGTCCGTAACAATTCCACTATATCCGCCAAGAGCATCTATCTCCCTAACGATTTGTCCTTTTGCAATTCCACCCATAGCAGGATTACAAGACATTTGTCCAATAGTCTGCAGGTTCATAGTAACCAACAGGGTTTTAGCGCCAAGATTTGCGGCAGCGGCGGCAGCCTCACTTCCTGCGTGACCTCCACCAACAACGATAACATCGTAAGATTGATTAAACATAGGCTTGTTTCACGTGAAACATTTTTATGCAAATATAAATTATTTAAAACACGTGTGGTACTCGTTAATATAGAAGTCTTCTTTGGTTCTCATCTCAGCGGCGCCTGCTTTGGTTTTGTCATCATACCCGCATAGATGAAGCACAGCATGAACAAGTACTCTAACCGTCTCATCTTCAGCGATTTGAGAGAAATGCTCTGCGTTTGACAAAACCTCTTCAGGACAAATAAAAGCCTCTGCAATAATTGTATTACCATCGCTATAATCAAATGTAATGACATCAGTTGAATAATTGTGTGATAAATGGGTTTTGTTGATTTCAGTAATTTTGGTTTTTGACACAAAATGGTAGAGTAGTTTAGATATAGTGACATCCTCTTTGCTTGAAAGAAAGACCATAAGTTTATTAATGGATTTTTCATTTTGCAAAACAAAGCCGGTGGTGTAGTTAAATTTTATCATATATTATAAACAAAACTACGCAATCAATTGAAAAATTATTGTTTTATATTTGATAA
>TARA_Y200000002_G_scaffold354327_1_pt1 | contig 13232 bp, 19 predicted proteins | sample TARA_Y200000002 | Tara Oceans TARA_Y200000002 (sample SAMEA2619388) | marine metagenome | biome: marine biome (ENVO:00000447); feature: surface water layer (ENVO:00002042); material: "saline water (ENVO:00002010), including plankton (ENVO:xxxxxxxx)" | depth 5 m | reverse complement strand
ACGGTGGAGTAAATTAAGATTAGTTTTTAAGGCTTATTAATGGAAATAAATTGGGTGATTTTAGGCTGGCTAATCGATATGATTCTTAATGGCTTTGCGTGGCTTGTAATCGGAGCAATTTTTCTTTCATTAATCGATGTGACTGACTCATGGACAAGAAAAGCTATTACATGGGTCGATAAAGCAGATAAATGGATAAGAAAACTTATAGATAACTTATTAGAATGGATTCAAAAGAAGAATCTTAAAATAATCTCCAGTATTATATTGTTAATTATTTTTGGTATTCTTGCTCAGCTAGGAATAATTCCCAAGCTAATAACTTAATAAAAAATAATATTAAAAAAATGATAATCAATGACTGGGTTAATTCTACTTTGAAGCAGTTGAGTAATTTGTTTTTAAAAGTTTATGAATAAATTAAGCAATCTTAATTTTTTTTTAATTTGGGTTTTTGGTTTTTTTGCTCTTCTTTCATTTGACCTGTTGGTAGAAAGTTTTGTGTTTGAATGGTTGGAGTGGAATGGTACAAACAAAAATGACTGGTTTTTTGTGCTTTGGTGGGGTTTAGTTGTTGTTTGGTTTTTAAAAGGCTCAATATCTTTATATCAAAGACTAAAAAAATAAAGGCAAATGAGATCATTATTAATACATATTGGAAGATCGTTTCTTGGATTATATTTTTTAATTCCGGGAATAGGTAAGTTTTTAGCTTGGGATTCAAGCGTTGCCTTGATGGAAACGCATAATATGAAAATGGTTCCAGTTTTATTAGCAATATCTGGCATGGTCCAAGTTTTTGGGGGCATTAGCTTATTATTAAACAAGCATGTGGTTATTTGTTCTGTTGGCTTTGCTTTTATGATTATTTTAATAAATATAAACTTACATGACTTTTGGAATGTCTATGACGGTGTTAGTGCTGATCGCGAGGCGCAAAATTTTTTTAAAAACCTAGGTATTTTTGCCGGCTTGTTGCTTTTAGCCGCCCTTAATATCAAAGAACCTTCAAAGAAAGACAGATGAAAGATAAAATTTATAAATACTCAATAGCAGCATTAGTATTCTTAATCTCTTTTATTTTTTTAAGAGCAATTTTCCATCAACCAAATATTGAGCAAATACGCACTTATAACAGCATTATTTTGGATGAAGTGAAATCAATAGAAAATCTTTCTAAGTCGATTGAATTTAAAACCATCTCTCATCCGGACTATACGAAATTTGATTATAAAGAGTTCCAAAGATTCTTAGATTGGCTTGAAGATGAATATTTTTTAATATTTGAAGAGCTAGAAAGTAAATATTTAGGCAAAAGTCTGCTACTAAAATGGGAAGGCGTAAACAATAATTTAAACCCTATTTTATTAACTGGTCATTATGATGTAGTGCCAGTAGGCTTAAACGCAAATCAAACATGGAAAGAAAACCCATTTCATGGAAAAGTGGATGATGAATATATTTGGGGCAGAGGTGCGCTAGATGACAAGAGCGGTGTAATCGCAATTTTAGAGGCCATAAGTTATCTGTTGAAAAATAATTTTTCTCCAGAAAGAACAATTTATTTTAGTTTTGGTCATGATGAAGAAATTGGCGGAGAAAGAGGTGCTGCCAAAATAACAGAATATTTTATTAATGAAAATATTAGACTTGAGTGGACTTTGGACGAGGGATCTTTCTTGCTTGAAAATATTATTCCGGGAATTAATAAACCTGTTGCAATGATAAATGTTGCTGAAAAAGGTGGGCTAACACTAAAGGTTATTGGAAAATCTCTAGGCGGACACTCTTCAATGCCAGCATCAAAATCATCTGTGGGATATTTAGCTGATGCTTTGGTCAAGCTTGAAGAAAACCCTATGCCAGGAAAGCTTGACGGGGTTTCTTTGGAGCTTTTCAACGAAGTTAGCAGGCATATGACCTTTAAAAACAAAGTATTGTTCGCCAATCTTTGGTTGTTTGAGCCTTTAATAAACAGTTATTTATCTAAAAGCCCTTCAATGAATGCAGTTTTAAGAACCACAACAGCCCTAACAATGCTGTCTGCAAGTGATAGGGCTAATGTTTTAAGCAATGAGGCTATTGGTATTGTTAATTTTAGGCTACACCCAAGAGACAATGTAGGGGATGTTATAGATCACGTTACCAAATTTATTGACAGTGAAAATATAGAAATTCATCAAGTTGGAAACGCTAAGTTAGCCAGCAATATTTCTAGTTGGACTGATAAAGGATATCTGGCAATTAGTGATTCTGTTAAAGAAATATATCACGACGTTATTGTGGTGCCAGGACTTATGGTTGGAGGGTCCGATTCTAAACATTATGCAAAAGTTGCTAAAAATTCATATAGATTTAATCCTTTTCTTATATCGTCTAATGAGATCAGTGGAATACATGGAACCAATGAAAGAATAAAAAAAGTAGACTTTTTAAACGGCATCAAGACCTACATAAGAATAATTGAAAACGGCTCTGATCAATAAAATTTCTATATATTCTCAATAAAAATATAAATTTTTATGTTTATAACAAGAGACATACCCAAGAAGATATGAACTACTACATAAATCTTTTTAATGCCTGTAACGAGGCCTTGTCGCAGTAAATTAGTAAAATTTACTTTTTTTAGCATATAATTTCCTTATGTGTGATTGTTGTAGTTGCTGTGAGTGCACTTGTTGCGCTAAGTAAAATAGCTAAATAAATTCAAGTTTACTTTGTAAAAATTACCAGAGTATTACCGTGCTTATAATTTAATGATAGATCTTAATAAGCCTGCCCAACTTTTCAAAATATTAATAAGTCTTGTAACAATATTACCGTTTCATCTAATCTTATTTGGTAGTTTATTTTCTGGGAATATTAGAAATAATTTATTTGATCTTTTTACAACACTTTTAGACAACGGAATTATAGGGGCATACATAATTTTAATACTTCTATACTTATTTATACCAAACATAAAACTTTGGTATCTTTGTATTAAATCAAGAGCCTTTAATACAGAAATTTATATGCAAGCCTCAGCCAAGACAATATTTGAAGAATATATAAGTAAATTTTTATATTTATATGCGCCTTTGTTAATGCTTTGTTATTTTTTAATTTTTTAATTTTATTACTTGGGCTATGGGCAGAAAAAGAAAAGACAGCGGATATAACAAGGGAAAATTCAAAGAAATAGAATATTTTTTAAAAGGATTAAGAGCCCCAATATTTAAATTAATAAATCGTAAATCTTAAATAATTTATTATTTTTTTGGTTTGTTCCAACTTAATGCTGCACCGATTGCGACGCCCACCGCTATCCAGGTTGCTTCACCTGTTGCAGCAAAAACCGCAGCCCCTATAGCAGTACCAACACCAATCATGGTGCCTGAATTGTTAAAATTTTTTTTATTATTATTCATTAGATTTTTCCTCTTTAGTTTGAAATGGTTATAGTGGAAGCTTAAATATATCTTCAACTTTGCAGTTTAAAGTATTTGCAATTTTTAAGGCTAAGACCGTCGAGGGGACATAGATCCCATTTTCAATAGCATTAATACTTTTTCTTGAAACCTCGGCACTCTCAGACAAATCTTGCTGAGTAAGACCAGTTGATTTTCTCAATTCTTCAAGATTATTTAAGAGATTTTTATGATGCTTACCCATTTTTTTCAAAGCTATCTATAGTCTTGGAAATTTCTTTTGCTTCTTTTGCCTCTAACTCAGCTTGAGATATCTTTCCTGCATAGATATCTAACCCATTGCCAGCAAGATGGCCCAGAAGAAACGCAATTACAAAACTTATCTCCCAAGATATCTCCCATAAATAAAACAGAAAATAGAAGTTTAAAAAACCAACCCCAACACTTACTAGGTATGAATGTATTTTGAAATATTTTTTCATTAACTAAACCACGTTATTTTTTTTCGAATGCATCTACTGCATTTGTAATTTCTTCACTTGTATTTGGGTAAAGATAACCAGCAATAATTTGGCCAATACCAATAGCTGCTACTAGTGCTCCAACGCCTTTTAAGATATTCCCTAAAAAGAAAACACCAAAAAGAAAGAGACCAATTCCAACAAAAATTGTTACAACACCACTTCTTCTATAATCAATCGGTTCTTTTTTTCTTTCATCGAGCAAGCCTATTAAGCCTTCGAGCTTTGATGGGTCGTCTATGTTTTTAGATATCTCTAAAATTGTTTTATTTTTATCCTTACTTTCTAAATATAGCCAAACGAATACCCCCAACGGAACACTTATTCCTGCTATTATTCCCAATGCGGGTATTACTATTTCTGGTCCCATAACTTTCTCCTATTTTTTCACAAATTTTTCAACAGCTTTAGCTGCATCTTATATTAAATGTAACGCAAACTTACCATCTTTAACATGAGAAGTAAAGGTTACATTTAATTATTTTTAAAAATGCTCAATTGAGTTTAGAATTAAGGGATGAATAAATTAATAAGTTTGTTATCTTTAAGTTTTTTATTTTCTTTTTCATCAATTAGCTCAGCCCATGATCTTATGGCTGCGATTCAAAGCGAGGATAGAAGTCCTAAAAACATTGCTCGTGATGAATACAGAAATCCTGCAAAAACATTAACCTTTTTTCAAATACAACCAGATATGAGAGTTGTTGAACTATCTCCTGGAGGGGGGTGGTATACAGAAATTCTTGCAAATTATATTCATAATCCAGGAGTAGTAATAGCCGCTCATTTTGATAAAGACTCTAAAAGAGAATATTTTAGAAAAAGTCGAGAAAGGTTCGAAAAAAAAATTATTGAAAAATCCATGTATGACAATGTTTATATAGTTAACTTAAGCTCAGAACTTGCAAAGGAAGGAAGCGTAGATGCGGTTTTAACATTTAGAAATCTTCATAACTGGCTAGGGCCACAAATGGATTTAATATTTTCAAATAGCTTCAAGGCGCTAAAACCTGGTGGATTATTTGGGATTGTAGAACATAGAGCAAATCCTGGAACTTCCATGGATGATATGAAAAGAAGCGGTTATGTTACCGAAGAGCATGCGATTAAAATTGCAAAAAAACATGGGTTTATTCTTGTAGCAAAATCAGAAATAAATGCTAACGCAAAAGATACAAAAGATCATCCAAAGGGTGTTTGGACCTTGCCACCAAGCTTAAGGCTTAAAGATATCGATAAAGATAAATATCTATCAATAGGCGAGAGTGACAGAATGACCCTTCTATTTAAAAAGCCATAGGTATTGATATGCAATATAGAAATCTTGGAAAGTCAGGTTTAAAAGTTTCTGCTCTTTCATTTGGCTCTTGGGTAACTTTTCACAAGCAGGTAGACTCTAAGCTTGCAGAAAGAATGTTTGGAATGTGCCTAGATGCAGGAGTTAATTTTTTTGATAATGCAGAAGGTTATGAAAGAGGCATGTCAGAAATCGTAATGGGAGAGGCTCTTAAAAACCTGGGCAGATCAAGAGACTCCTTTTGTGTAAGTTCAAAAGTTTTCTTTGGGGCTCGCGATAATCCACTCCCAACTCAAATGGGATTAAGCAGAAAGCATGTAACAGAGGCATGCAACCAGGCCCTAAAAAGACTTCAGGTTGATTATTTAGATTTATATTTCTGTCATAGAGCAGATCCTGACACACCGATTGAAGAAACAGTGTGGGCAATGCACAACCTAACAACTCAAGGAAAAATTCTATACTGGGGAACATCTGAGTGGACTGCAGAAGAAATCAATCAAGCCTATGAATTTGCATTAAGAAACAATCTCACGCCCCCAACAATGGAGCAGCCACAATACAACTTACTGGACAGAAAAAGATTTGAGGTTGAATATAATCCTATATTTGAAAAATATAAAATGGGAACTACCACATGGTCTCCTCTTGCATCCGGCGCATTAACTGGAAAATATTTAGAGGGTGTTCCTGATGGATCTAGAGCTTCTTTAAAGGGCTATGAGTGGTTAAGAAAACATATGATCGATTCTGATAGGGGCCAAGAAAGAATGAAAAAAGTCTCAGCTTATATCAATATAGCTAAAGACCATAACTTAGACCCAACAAAGCTTGCTATAGCCTGGTGCTTATTAAATAAAAATGTTTCAACTGTAATACTAGGAGCATCAAATGCTGAGCAGCTCCAGGATAATCTTAAGTCTCTTGACTATATGAAAGACCTTGAAAATGAAAACTTGGTCAAAAACCTAAACAGTCTTTAACTTTGAAAATGAACATCAGAGCAACATCGCCCTTCATTTTATTATTATTTTTATACTCATGCGGCGGTGGAGGTGGCGGCGGCTCTGATCAACTTCAGCTAGATATTAATTATCCACCCACAATTTCTGGAACAATTTCTGACGTAAGAGTGGGTGAGACTTTTTCTTTTACACCAACAACTTTTGACAGCAACGGAGACACTTTAACATTTAGCATATCCGAAAAGCCTGACTGGCTTTCCTTTGATCTTTCAACAGGTTCCATAAATGGCACAGCACCGGAAGAAAGTTTAGGGAGCTCATATGCTTTTACAATTACTGTAACGGATGGGAAAGATCAAGCAAGCCTTGGCCCTTTATCCTTTTCTGTTACCCCGCCAATATTTTTTATAAGTTTTGACTTAGAAAACATGGATGAGTACAGAAATATGGATTTTGAATTAGCTGCCTGCTTTGTAACTCAAGATAATGATGAATGTTCAGATACAGAGGAAATTATCACAATTGATTCTAATGGAGTTCATTTATATAAAGACGGTATTGAAACTGGTTTTTCATTTGAAGTGAAGGTTGACAGGGACCCGGCACGACAAGAATGTTCTTTAGATTTATCTGAGGGGGTGATCGAGGCTAAAGATATTGTTATAAAAGCGGACTGTCAGCAAGATGAATCTGCGGACCTATTTTCACTTGATACGATGCATAAAATTCGTCTAACAATGTCAATTGATGAGTGGCAAAGATTTGTGCTAGATACCGAGAGAGCAAACTATAAGACTGGGGATGCCAATGGCAATGTTACAGAGTGGAATACTTGGAGTCATAGCGAAGTATACAGACAAGTCGATTTTGAATATTTAGACGCATCAGGAAATGTGATAGAAGATCTGAATAATGTTGGTTTTAAAATGAAAGGTAATACAAGTCGACAGTGGCCAGAAGAGTACAATGATTCAGATGGAAATTGGGATCCAAGGCCACAAAGGTTTAGCTTTTCATTAAAATTCGATGAGAAGTTTGATGAAGATGAAGGAGTATATTCATGTATAGACAATTCTGGTTTTCCCGCCGCTGTAGAAGGTCATCCTTGTTGGTCAAGAGTTGGAAAAGATTTGGCAGAAGTTCCTGAAAATGATGATAGAGAATTTATGGGACTGGAAAAAATATTTTTTAGATATAACAGAGACGATCCTTCATACCAAAGAGAGCTTTTGGCTCATGATATTTTAAATTCATACGGAATACCGCTATCTAGAGTAGCCCACGCAAACATAGAGTTGGTAATTAATGGTGATGGAGATTATTTTGGTAAAACCTTACCAATAACTTATAACATGGGTGTTTTTCAAATGGTTGAGCAAGTAGATAAGCCATTCCTGAAAAGGTTTTTTGGTAAAAACGGCTTTTTGTTCAAAATTGGTGGCGGTGATTTAGCTGGATCGGAAGAAATAAATCCCCTTTGTGTGTTCTACGAAGAGTCTGATAAATATATAGACAGAGACTTCTGTCAAATTGGGGTTGAAAAGTCCGATCCCGAATCGAGAGAAGAATGGCTTGGATCAGCTAATTATCTAAACCCTTCTTTTGTGAATTCTGATATTAATGATGGTGGGGAAGAATCTCAGTTTAAGCCTTACAAACCAAACTATGATCTAAAGTCGAAAAAAAAGAGTATTGATGAAGGAAGAATGCTATTACAAGATTTTATTAGGTTTGTTCAAACTAATCCTAGTGCATCATCATTGTCAGATCAATTTGATGTTGATGGGTTTATTAAGGCCCAAGCAGCAGAAATAGTTATTGGAGCCGTTGATCACTATGTAAGAGTTGCTAACAACTATTATCTTTATTTTAATCCTTTAACTGAAAAGTGGATATATATGCCAAATGACTTTGACTTTACATTTAGAGATCATCATCCGCTTGCATGGGGTACACCTGAATGGGCTGCTGCTTTTAGAGATATAACTAGCACTTTTGCTTTTCCAGCAAATAATAAAGTTGATTGGGCATCAAGAGAGCTTGGAGATGTCAGTCCAGTATTATGGCAAATAGTTTTTTCTGATGATAGCAATAAAGATTTATTGTATGAGCATGTAAGATTTATTATTGATAATTATTTGCAATGGAGCGAAGTATCTCAAGCATTATATTCTAGAAATAACCTTGTTAGAGATACAATTAATCAAACAGAGGCGGCTCTTCCTGGAGGATGCGAAGTAACTTACAACCCTCAAGCAATTGATGCCATTGACTCAAGCAATCTGTGCGATGATAAAGACATTTCAATAAGTAAATTTATTGAGCTACGTATAAAAGCATTAGATGAAGAACTTTCAGATAATGGGTTTTAAGAATATTATTAATTATGATTAGTGCCTTAGATCATTTAATAGTAGCCGTATCAGATATTGATGAAGCTGAAAAAAATTATTCTAAAGTCTTTGGAGCAGATCCAGTATGGAAAGGGGCGCATGAAGAATATGGAACTGAAAATGCTTTATTCAATTTTAATAATACCTATTTTGAACTTCTCGCTGCAAAAGGCGATGGCTTGGGAGCGATGCTAGTTAATCATACCCTTCAAGAAACGGGTGAGGGCTTAATAGGAATAGTTTTTGGAACAGATAATTTAAAAGAAACACATCAAAAACTTTCGGACAAAGGTTTTCTCTTAGGCGATGTTTCAAATGGAGAGGGAACAAACTTTAAGAATAATAAAACTAGAAAGTGGCAGAATTTATTTTTACCACCAGAGCTGACTAGAGGAATTTTTTCTTTTTTGATTGAACATACTGAGGGAACCTTGCCAATAGTAGATAAGTTTGAACCATCAATGGTTAATAAGTTAGACCATGTTGTAATAAATACAAACGATCCAGATGGATTTATCAATGTTTATAAAGATGTTTTTAATATTAGACTTGCCTTGGATAAATTTGTTGATGAATGGAAAAGCAGAATGCTTTTTTTTCGTTTAAACAAAACAACAATTGAGGTTATAGAAAAGAAAAATGATGAGCAGCCAAAGGATTCATTATGGGGACTATCATGGGAGGTTGATAATATTGAAGAAGCTCACAAAAGACTTGAAAAAGCAGGAGTAGAAATCACCCCTATAAAAAAAGGCATTAAAGAAAATACGATGGTCGCCACCATAAAGTCACATACACACAATGTACCAACCTTGTTGATACAACATATATGACAGATATAACTTATAACCAAGTATACGCAGTAGGAGTGCCTATAGTACTCTTTATGGTATTGGTTGAAGTTTTAGCTTCTAGTTGGAACAAGAAATCTTATTATAAAAAAGGCGATACTTTATGTACTATTGGCTTGCTCCTAGGCAATATTGCGATGGTTTATGCCTTCAAAGGTTTAACGTTAGCCCTTCATTTTTATATTTTCCAATTCAAGCTTTTTGATATATCCCAAAGCATGCCTTTGTGGGCCAACTGGATACTGACTTTTATATTAATTGATTTTGTTTTTTACATTTATCATCGAATGTCACACAGAGTTAGATTTCTATGGGCAATTCATATGAGTCATCACTCAAGCGAAGAGATGAACTTTGCAGTATCTTTTAGGCAAGCATGGCTGGGACCTATTTCAAAAATACCTTTTTTTATTATGTTGCCTTTGATTGGACTGGATCCAACAATTATTGCAGTTGCAGGAGTTATAAGTACTCTTTGGGGGATTGTTGGACATACTCAAATTATTGATAAGCTTGGACCTTTAGAATGGGTTTTTAATACCCCTTCGCATCACAGAGTTCATCACGGATCTAATGTGCAATACATAGATAAAAACTATGGAAATCTTTTAATAATTTGGGACAGAATGTTTGGAACCTTTGAACCTGAAAAAGAAACAGTAAGATATGGGCTAGTAAAGAATGTAGATACATTTAATCCAGTGACAATAACTTTTATGGGATGGAAAGCAATTATGGATGACATCAAGCAATCAAAAAGTATTTCACAGGCATTGCATTTATTTTTTGGTCCGCCCAACACTAGAAGCAAGGAGATGTTTTGAAGACTTTAAAAGAAGAAGCAGCATTTAATTCAGCAGCTAGTAATTTATGGGAAATTTTATCTGATGTAACTCGCTGCGACTGGATAGATACTGTTGATAATATTGAGATGGAAGATGACTGTAGAGTATTTGAGATGTCAGGCATGGGAAAAATTAAAGAGCGTATTATTAAGTTAGACAATGAGTCTATGGAGCTTCAATATTCGGCAGTAGAGACGATGGCACCAATAAACCATCATCTGGCAATTATTAAAATTTCTGAAGTAACTGACAATAAATGTTTGCTAGATTGGACAACTGAAATCGACCCAGAGATATTTGCAGATGCCATTCACCAAGGAATGTTGATTTCAATAAAAGGACTTAGAAAAGTTTTAGATGAATCTTAGCTTTCTTCAAAACCTATATATTTTACAAAATCACTATTATCAGCTCTTACTGAACGGACGTGGTTGGCCGGGAAGTCGTCATCAGGATAACCCATAGCTATACAAATCATTATATTTTGATCATCGGGTATTTGAGCATGCTCTCTAACAACATGAGATTGCATAATTCCTTGACCGTTAATCACACAACCTATTCCTCTCTCCCATGCAGCCAAGACAATTCCGTAAGCTAAAGACCCTAGACCAAACTGACTTATTGCTGCCGGCTCTAAATATTTATCATAAGTAAGTACTAGTGAGACCGGAGCATCAAATTGTCTAAAACCTCTCAACATCCAATCCATACGTTTTTCTTTATCATCTCTTTCAATACCCATAGCCTCGAAAAGTTGAATAGCAACATCGATTTGATTTTGTCTATGAACCCCCTCGTACTCTTCTTTATAAGGAAAGTCTCTGACATGTGGTTTGCCGGCCATCGTTTCTTCAATGTTGCCTTCTCTTATTTTATTTAATACGTCACCAGTAACTGCATGAATATGCCATGTTTGAGTGTTATATGAAGTTGGGGCCCATTTGGCAGCGTCGATAATTTCATTGATCAACTCTTTTGGAACAGGTTTGTCCAAAAAGCCTCTTACGCTTTTTCTTGATTCAGCAAATTCTTTAAATTTCATAATAATATTTTAATTTTTTTTGATTTTGTCATATTTCAGTATTTTTTAACACGCTCATTTTTATGTATACAATGATAAGAAATGAAAAATCAAAATGTTTATAAAATCTTGAGTATTAGAGAGTGGAACGAAGCTCGAGAATTAGGATATATAAATACAGACTTAGATAAAAAAGATGGTTTTATTCATTTTTCAAATGCTAATCAATTAGCGGCAAGCTTAGAATTATACTTTTCTGACTATGAAGAGGTGATGTTGCTCTTACCTAAAATGAAAAAAATTAAACCTGGCTTGAAATATGAACCAGCTGATGCAGGCAGCAAGCGAAAGGGTTTTTTTGCTCATCTATATGGCGACTTAATGATAGAAGATATTGACAAGTCATGGCTAATAAAAAGAGGAGCTTTTCAATTACCACAGTCCATCCTCTTAGAAGCAGAGTTGATTAATCAATTCGAAACTAGACTAGCAGATAAAGTTTAAGTATTCTAAAAAGCATGAAACTTAAATTACCCTTTTCTGATAAAAATCTTCACTGGACAACCGTTACAAGTGAAAAAGTCCTTTTAGCAATTATTGGAATTGCAACATGTATTGCTGCTGCTCAGTATTTGTTTCAAATGTATGAAGCAAGAGAAATATTATTAGCAGATTTGTTTTTACTTTTTATTTATGTAGAAATTATAGGCATGGTGGGGGCCTTTTATAGCACCAATAGAATACCCGTAACCTTACCAATAATTATTGCAATAACTGCTCTATGCAGACTGATAGTCATGCAAGGAAAAGAAATGGATGCCCTTATGCTAATAGGGGAGGCAAGTGCTGTTCTTATATTAGCTGCAGCTGCGTATATTATGAGCTTGAAAGATAAAGTCAGCCTGGAAAAGAAAAAAGAATTCGCTGAAGATAAGAGTCCAGAAAATTAGGGATGGAAATTTTTACTTACCTGGTTTTTGCTTGGTTTTTTATACATTTTATAGAATGCTTTGTATATAAAAATCTTATTGCAAAATCTCCTCACGGCAAAACCCAAGCCATTATTTATACTATGTTATTTGGAATTCTTTACTTAAGGAGAATTAAGCCGAAGAATTAAAGTTTTCTTTGTGGAAATCTTTTATTGCTGAGTCTACTAATGCGTCTCTTTCTTTAAGCTCTTGATATAAATTAACTGAATTAAGAGTTTTGCATCTGCTTAAAGCCACGTAGGTTTGACCTGTAGCAAAAGCACCATTACCAAGATCAATCGAGCAACTTTCTAAAGTTAATCCTTGTGCCTTATGAATAGTCACAGCCCAGCCAAGCTTTAGTGGAAACTGTTTAAAGGATGAAACTATCTCTTCTTCCATCTCGTCATTATATTCATCGTAAATATATTTAATTTTATTCCATTCTTCTCTTTTAACTTTAAAAATATCATCTCCAACCTGCACCCTTAAAAACCTTCCTTTTTTATCAGAACAGTTTGTGACCACCCCAATAGTTCCATTTACCCATCTTCCCTCGCTATCATTTTTAATAAACATTACTTTCGCATCTTTTTTTATTCTGAGATTTCTTGGTGCAGGAAGATCATTATCATTAAACTCTCCAAGCTCTTCAGATTTTGCTGATGTGGCAGGGCCGTCTATTTCGTTCAACATTGCCTCATTAATTTGATCAGCTCTATACTTTCTGGTTGTAATTATTAATGAAGACTCATTTTCAAACTCAGGATTAAAGCATCTCCTGTTTATATTATTTATAGTCTCTGAAAGATTCTCGCCAAGTCGTATATTATTCAGTAAAGAATAAAAGTCTTCATCCTCACTTTGCCTAAAAGAATATGTGAGCTCAAAAAAGGCTGGAGCCACTATTTCTTTAAAGCTATTGGAGCTAAAAAAATATACAGACTCATAT
>TARA_Y200000002_G_scaffold104274_1_pt1 | contig 13320 bp, 12 predicted proteins | sample TARA_Y200000002 | Tara Oceans TARA_Y200000002 (sample SAMEA2619388) | marine metagenome | biome: marine biome (ENVO:00000447); feature: surface water layer (ENVO:00002042); material: "saline water (ENVO:00002010), including plankton (ENVO:xxxxxxxx)" | depth 5 m | reverse complement strand
TTGGCTTTAATATAGGATACCTATTAGATGTATTAAACTCCATAGAGAGTGATTCTATTAACTTTGAGTTTTACGGAGAAGACTCTAGTTGCATAATAAAAGAAAAGGGTTCTGAAGATGACGTATATGTCATCATGCCTATGAGACTCTAATGCCTCTAGAGAGGTTGCATTTACATAATTTTAGGCTATTCAAAGAAAAGGTTTTCAATATTTCCGAGGGAACAACTCTTATATTAGGAAAAAATGGTTCAGGTAAAACTTCTATTCTTGAATCTTTAAATATACTGATATCGGGCAAATCCTTCAGAACACAGGAAACAAAAGAGTGCATTAAATCAGAACAAGAATTTTTTAATATTTCTTGTAAGGGCACCTTTGCAGAAAAAAATCTCTTACTCAATAGTGAAAACAGTTTAAGTAATAGGCTTAAAACTAGCAGAAAATTGGATGGTTCTCCAATAAAAAAAGAGGATCTATATTTTTTACAAATTGTTTTAGCTAAACACCTAAGGTTATTAGAGGGGGAGCCAGAGATAAGAAAAGAATACTTTAATAGTTTGATGTTTCACGTGAAACCTGAATTAAAAAAGCTCAACTCTAGTTACCAAAAAGCCCTAAAACAAAGAAATAGGTGTCTAAAGAAAGGACTTTCTCAGGCCGAATTAAACTTATGGAGCAATGAGGTAGCTACACTGGGCTTAGATCTTAGTAAAGAGCAATATAATTTTTTCCAACTATTTAAAGGGCACGTGAGGGAATTTATAAATACAGCAAGCCGTCTAAGTTCATTTTCTTATTTAGAAGAGGTTGATGTGACCTTTTCAAAGGGCTGGGAGCGCTCCAAAAAATTAGAAGTATCTCTCAAAGATTGCATTGATAGAGATACGGCACTTGGATATACATCTAAGGGTCCTCACAGAATGGATTTTACATTTAGTATTAAAAATAAAAAAGCCTCTTCTAACCTTTCTAGAGGACAGCTTAAGATATTGATTTTATTAATATTTTTGTCTAATTTTAGGATGATTAAGGAATTAGTGCAAAGCGAAATAATTTTAATGATTGATGATCTGGGATCCGAGTTAGATTCTAAGAATTTAAGCGCCATTCTTGAAGAAATATTAAAGATAGATGGTCAAATAATTTTAACAGGGATTGAGGGAGAAGAGATGCATGGCTCACTAAAAAAATTGGCAAACTTTACGCAGATTAATCTTTAAATTTATATTAAAATAGTCACATGCCGACTAAAAAAACCTCTTCCGCATCGAAATCAACCAAAGCCACCCCTAAAGCTCCAAAAAAAACTACAAAAAAAGCAGAAACTGAATCTTATGATTCATCCAGTATAACTGTCCTGAAGGGTCTAGAGGCTGTTAAAAAAAGACCTGGCATGTACATAGGCGATACAGATGATGGCACTGGATTACATCACATGGTTTACGAAATAGTTGATAATTCTATTGATGAAGCTCTTGCCGGGCATTGCGACGAAATTACTGTGAAAATAATTTCAGATGATTGTGTCTCTGTATCTGACAACGGTAGAGGGATTCCTACTGACATGCATGAGGAAGGGATGTCTGCGGCAGAGGTCATTATGACAAAGCTGCACGCTGGTGGTAAATTTGATGATAACTCCTATAAAGTATCAGGAGGTCTTCATGGTGTGGGCGTTTCTGTGGTTAATGCCCTGTCAGAAGATTTAAAATTAACAATACACAGGGCGGGAAAAATTCATGAACAGGAATATGCTGACGGTGCACCAAAAGGAAAACTTAAAGTAACTGGCAAAACGGACAAGACCGGGACAGAAGTAAAATTTATTCCTTCTCCAACAACATTTTCAGATATTATTTTTCAATATGATGTATTAGAGACCAAGCTTAGAGAGCTCTCTTACTTAAATGCCGGGCTTAAAATAATCTTAATAGACGAGAGGACTTCAAAAAAACAAGAGTTCTTTCATAAAGGAGGCTTGGCAGAATTTGTAACTTTTCTGAATACAAAGAGAACAACTGTTAATTCAGTTTTCCATTTTGTTAAGGAAGCAGCCGACGGTATAACCATAGAGGTTTCGCTTCAATGGAATGATGGCTACCAAGAGAATATTCAATGCTATACAAATAACATCAAGCAAAGAGATGGAGGAACTCATTTAGTGGGTTTTAGAACTGCTCTAACCCGAACGCTTAATAACTATATGGAAAAGGAGGGCATGAACAAGGAAAAAGTTTCTACCTCTGGAGACGATGCAAGAGAAGGTTTGGTTGCTGTGGTGTCTGTGAAAGTACCTGATCCAAAGTTTTCTTCTCAAACGAAAGACAAATTAGTTTCTTCGGAAGTAAGACCTGTTGTTGAGCAAGAAACTTATAAAGCATTAACAGAATATTTATTAGAAAACCCTGGAGAGGCAAAACTTATTGCCACAAAAATTATTGAAGCCGCCAGAGCCAGAGAAGCTGCTCGAAAAGCCAGAGAGCTTACTAGAAGAAAGGGCGTGTTTGAAGGAGGAGGTTTGCCAGGAAAACTTTCAGATTGCCAGGAAAAGGATCCTGCGCAGAGTGAAATTTATTTAGTTGAGGGTGAGTCAGCTGGAGGATCTGCCAAGCAAGGAAGAGACAGGCACTTCCAAGCCATATTGCCTTTAAAAGGAAAAATCTTAAATGTAGAAAAAGCCAGACTAGACAAAGTGCTTTCATCGGAAGAGATAATTATCTTAATTTCTGCATTGGGTTGTGGAATCAAGGGAGAGGACTGGCAGGAGGAAAAGCTTAGGTATCATAGAATCATCATCATGACAGACGCAGATGTTGATGGATCACATATAAGAACTTTGCTTTTAACACTTTTCTATCGTCAAATGCCAGAGCTCATAGAGAAAGGTTATATCTATATAGCTCAACCCCCCCTTTATAAGTTGAAGAAAGGTAAACAGGAGACTTACGTAAAAGACGATTCTGAATTAAGAGAACTTCTGGTAGCCGAAATCCTAGATGATGCGAAACTTGTGCTTAATAAAAAAGGAGAGTCTATTACTGGACAAGCTCTAGGTAAATTTATTTCTCAACATGAAAAGGTTCAAACCACATTAAGGGGCATGACTCATATATATCCAATCGAGATGTTAGAGGGAATAAAACATACGGCAATTCTAAAGAGCCTAGACGATCAGAAGGCAGTTAAAAAATGGTCATCTAGTTTAGAAAAATATTTAAATGAAAAGGCTGAGCAAGGTTCGGCATGGAAAGTGAAAATAGAAAACAAGGAAGGCTCGGAAGATTTTGAACCTAATATTTCTTTATTAAAACATGGAACAGAATCTGGATGGGGCCTCAATAAAAGTTTTTTTAAATCCAAGGCATATAAAGATTTGGCAAGCCATGGAGCTGACATGACAGATATGTTCAATCAAGATAGTCATTTTGAAATAAACGGCAAACATATACCTGTAGATAATTTTGCACATGCCCTAGAAGAGGTTCTTCAGATATCAGAAAGATCCTTCACGAAGTCCAGATATAAAGGTCTCGGCGAAATGAACGCTGAGCAATTATGGGACACTACCATGAATCCTGATATGAGAATTTTAGGTCAAGTTACGATTGAAGATGCCCTTGCTGCTGATGAATTATTTCATGCTCTTATGGGAGATGAAGTTGAACCTAGAAAAGATTTTATTGACGAAAATGCTAAACTGGTTGTGAACCTTGACGTATAGCCCCCTTTAGGGATTTAAATTATTTTCTACCCATTTCATTACTTTACCGGCAGACTCTTTTGAATCTTTAACAAAAAAAGGCTCTCCAATCTTCAATGTAATAGTTCCAGGTTTTTTAACAAACTTATGAGCAGGCCAACAGTTACCTGAGTTATGACAAAGCGGTAAAACTTTCACATTATTTCTTTTAGCCAACTCAAAACTGCTTCTTGCATATTTCCCTACTCTACCAGCTTTAACTCTTGTTCCTTCCGGAAACAACAGAACATACATACCACTTTGTAGTCTATTGGAACCCTCCTCTAGAGTTTGAATAATGGCTTCTTTTGGTTTACTTCTATCAATGGCTATAGGGTTTAACATTTTCATAGCCCAGCCCCACAATGGTATATACAAAAGTTCTTTTTTTAATAGCGTACACAGAGGGTGAAATAAATATTGCATGGAATAAGTCTCCCATTGCCCTTGATGGTTAGAAACAATTACACAAGGTTCATCCGGAAGATTTTCTTTTCCTATTACCTCAACCTTGATTCCACAAGTTAAATGTAAAAACCAGTTTGCAAATTTAGGCCAAAGAGAGAAAAGTTTAAGCCGTTTATTTAACCCTATGAATGGCCCAATCAAGCAAGCAATTAAACTAGCTAATACTCCTGAGGTTAGATAGCCTAGATAGAATACAGTCGATCTAAGAATATTCACTTTGAGTACTTATGATAAATTTGGCTGCCTCCAGAAGGTTATTGAAACAGTGTTCAGCTGGAGGGCTGTTTTCAGTACCAAATACCTTTTCTCCATAGCCTCCTGTTTTGATTAGTAAAGGCGTGCAACCATAATTACGTCCTGCCAATATATCTGACTCTTTATCTCCAATGAAATACTTACCTTTTAGGTTTATATGTAGTTCATCTTCTATTTCCTTAAGAAGTCCTGTTTGAGGTTTTCTACATAAACATTTACTTTCCGGGGCATGAGGGCAGTAGGCTATATATTCAATCTCGCCTCCCGCCTTACTTAAAAGCTTGATCATGTAGTTATGAATATCCGCTAGATCAGATTCTGTGATAATGTTTTTCTCAATACATGCCTGATTAGTGGCAATAGCTATTTTGTAGCCATTCTTGTTTAGTAAAGCGATTGCCTCGAGGCTTCCTTTTATTGGTTCAAAATCCTCTGGCCTTGTAACATAGGTCATTAGATCTACATTTATAACCCCATCTCTATCTAAGATTACAAATTCGTCCATAATCACTTATATGTTGTAATTTTGAGATAAATATCCGCTAACTTCTTCTATATGAACTCTTTTTTGTTCCATGGAGTCTCTATCTCGTACAGTTATAGTGTTGTCATCTATAGTTTGAAAATCGACGGTAATGCACGCAGGTGTACCCACTTCGTCATGTTTTCGGTAACTTTTACCGATATTTCCTGTATTTTCTAAAAGAACTCTTCCTGATATGGTTTTTTGTAAAGTATTTTTTAAATTAAGGGATTTTTCAACAATTTCTTTATCATTCCTCTTCAAAGGAATAACAGCTACCTTTATAGGAGATAAGTGAGGTTTTATAGATAAAACTGTCCTTTCTTTATCGTTATCCAGACTTTCTACTTTATAAGCTTCATTTAGAATGGCCAGGAAGCCCCTATCAACACCCGCTGAGGGCTCAATTACATAAGGGACTATCCATTCTTTGGTTTCTAGATCTTGTACTGCTAGTTTTGCATTAGATTGGCTGTTCTGGGCTACTTTAGCGCTTATTTTCATATCTTTTTGTCCTTTAGTATGTGAACCAAGGTCAAAATCAGTTCTATTAGCTATGCCCTCTAGCTCTTCCAGTCCATGAGGGTATTTGTACATTATATCCACCGTGGCTTTAGAGTAATGAGCTAATTCATCTTTGGGAACATGATAAAGCTCTAAGTTTTCTTTATTTATTCCCTGGTCTTCCCACCATTGTAGCCTTAAATCAGTCCACTTTTGATGCCAGTCATCGTCTTCTCCTGGTCTAACAAAGAATTCGAGCTCCATTTGCTCAAATTCACGGACCCTGAATATAAAATTTCTGGGAGTAATTTCATTTCTAAAAGCTTTTCCCATCTGGGCTATGCCAAAGGGAAGGGGGTGTGGAGTAGAGTCCAGTACATTTTTAAAGTTAGTAAAAATATTCTGTGCAGTTTCAGGTCTTAAGTATGCAAAAGAATTTCCATCTTCTACGGGCCCTACATTTGTCTTGAACATTAAATTGAATGGCCTTGGATCTGTAAGATCATCTGATCCGCAACCCGGACATTTTCCATCCTCAATATGATCGGCTCTCCATCTGGAATTACAACTTCTACAATCTAACAGAGGGTCTGAGAAAGTATCCTCATGTCCAGAGTATTTAAGTACCAACGGGTTCGTTAAAATAGAAGAGTCTATACCTTCGATGTCGTCTCTTTCATAGATCATAGATTTCCACCAAGATCTCTTAAGATTATTCTTTAGCTCAACACCAAGCGGGCCGTAGTCATAAAGACCCTGAAGGCCTCCGTAAATTTCATTAGATTGAAATATAAAACCCCTTCTTTTACATAGGGATACTAAGTCTTCCATTGAGTGGTTATTCATATTATTAGTAAGTACTTACTATCTTTAAAAGGTAATTAATATATAGATTCTTTATTGTTTCGTTTAAACTTCTTATATTCCCATGAATATTGTTCTGGAATCTTCATTATACATTTTTCAAACTCATTATTCATTTTATCCACACCCTTTTGCAGCTCAGAAGGAAGACTAATTTCTTTACTAAAATGGATAACAAAACCTTCTCCTTTTTGTTTTCTTTCACAATACATTAAGTGAGCTGCACATTGTGTTTTTTGTTGTAGCTTTGGAACAAGAGTTAAAGAATATATATCAGTATTAAAAAATTTAGAAATAATCCCGCTGTCTCTTTTAGGAACTTGATCGGAGGCCATTGCAACCGTATTACCTTCCTTCAGGGCAAGAAGTAATTTTTTTATTCCCTTAGGATCAGTGTTCACCATTTCTACTCCAGCATCATTTCTTGATTTAGTGATTACTCTATCCAGATTTTTGTTCTTAGGCATCGTGTAAGGAATAGTACAAGAAGTTATAGATCCCAGATAATTTATCAATATTTCTATATTGCCTAGATGAGGCGTAAAGAGCAGAAGCCCTTTATGTGAATCTATTGATTTTTTTATATATTCAAGATTTTTAATCTCTATAAATCCTTTCTTATAAATATAGTTCTTTTTTCCCCAAACAAGACCGCTCTCTAATAAATTCATTGTGCTATGGAAAAGACTTTCTCTTAGGATCTTATTTAGATCCTTTTTAGTTTTCCCGGGGAAGGCTTGAATAAGATTTGTTCGTGATATAGCTTTATGTTTATTTGGTAAAACATAAAATAAATACGATAAGCCTATGCCGGCTAAGAAAAGAGCTTTATAAGGGAAGAGGCCTAAAAACTTAATTAAAAACTTATAAAATACACTATAAAGTGACATATGTTGCTTAATTTCTCCAAAAAGCAGGCGTGAAAAGTAAAAGTAGAGTAAAAATTTCAAGCCTTCCCAGCAACATTGATATGCATAAGGCTATTTTAGAGCCATCAGTAATATCTTTATAATTCTCTGAAACAGCTCCAAGTCCCGGTCCAAGATTGTTTAAAGTTGCCCCAACCGCAGAAAAGGCTGTAAGGAAGTCATTATTTTGAGACAGAAGAAACATCAATATAATTAAGAAAGTGGCCACATAAACTGCAAAGAAGCCCCAAACTGACTCAGATACTCTAGGGTCTAGTGATTTCTTGCCAAATTTAATAGTAACAATTGCATTTGGGTGAATAAGTTTAGTTATTTCACTAGACCCTTGTCTTATAAGTATTAAGGCTCGTATAACCTTTATGCCACCCCCAGTTGAGCCTGCACAGGCCCCTATAAACGCGGCTATCAGAAGCATTATTGGAACGAATAAAGGCCAATTAGAGTAGTTAGATGTTAAGAAACCTGTTGTTGTGCCTATTGAAACTGCCTGAAAGACACTATCAACAAAAATTTCATCGTAAATATTATCACTGAAAAGCAAAGTGAGATATGTGATAAGGGAGGTAGTAACAAGCAAGGATAGGTATAGCTTTACCTCAGAATCATAAAAATAATGAAGTAATCTCTTTTTAGTCCAGGCTAAATAGTGAAGAGCAAAGTTAATACCAGAAATTACCATGAATATAATAGCCGTCCATCTCAAAGAGCTATTATCAAAGAAAGCAAAATTTGCATCATGAGTTGAAAAGCCACCAATTGAGATAGTAGAAAAAGCATGTCCAACAGCATCAAACCAGCTCATCCCAAAATATCTATATAAAATTGCACAAGATATGGTCATAGAGACATACACAAACCAAAGCGCTTTTGCCGTTTCGGTTATTCTGGGAGTTAATTTGGAGTCTTTCAAAGGACCAGGTGTTTCTGCCTTATAAAGTTGCATACCCCCAACGCCTAATAACGGAAGTACCGCAACAGCCAAAACAATAATACCCATACCGCCCAACCATTGAAGTAATTGCCTATAAAATAATAGAGATCTTGGCATATCATCTAAACCCACAAAAACAGTAGCTCCAGTAGTAGTAAGCCCTGATATTGATTCAAAAAGAGAATCTATGTAGGTAACTCCTTCTAAATTCGCTAAATAGAATGGTAAAGATCCAAAAAACCCTAAAACAGTCCAGAAAAATATAGTAATTATAAAACCGTCTTTAGTTCTTAGCTCTCCGCTCTTATCAGCGGCTAAGAAAAACATGAAACAGCCTATTAGAAAAGTTATAAAACCAGACAAAATGAAGTTGTAAACAAATTCATTTTCTTCAAAGAAATATGCAAGAAAGCCAGGAATAACTTGGGCAATACTAAAAATCATAAGGAGAGTCCCTAGAATCCTGGTAGTGAATGGGAATTTCATTTTAAGCAGGTGAAAAGGTTTCTTTTACCTGTTTTATAGCTTTTTTATCTGTTAAAAAGACTATAACATGATCGTTCTCCCTTAAATGTACGTGATCATGCGCAATTTTACCCTTATTATCTCTTATAAGTGCACCTATAGTTGCTCCCTCAGGTAAAGATATTTCTCCTAATTCTTTGCCAATACTGCTTTCTTTTCCAGATGGTGATTTTTTTGCTATCGCTTCTATAGCCTCAGCCGCCCCTCTTCTTAGAGAGTGTACCTTTACTACATCCTTCCCTTCAATTTCTGCTAAGAAAGTTCCAATAGTAATTTGTGATGGTGCGATTGCTATGTCTATTCCTTTGTCTTGAACGAGATCAACATAAGCGGGATTATTTATCAGTGCTACAACCTTATGAGCGCCCATGTCCTTTGCCAACAAACATGACATTACATTTGCCTCATCGTCATTAGTGACTGCCGCAAAGACATCAGTTCCTTCTATATTTTCTTCATGAAGCAAGTGTTTGTCGCAAACATTTCCTTCCAATACAATCGATTGCTCCAATTTCTCTGATAGTCTTTTAGCTCTATCATGATCTGAATCAATTATCTTAACTCTATGATTATTTTCTATTCTTTTAGCAAGCCTACTTCCTATTTTGCCTCCTCCTGCAATAATTACGTTTTTATAAGGCTCTTCTTTTTTTCTCATTTCATTTACAACTTTAGAAGCCTCACCTTTTTTCGATATAAAAAATACTTCATCTCCTGCTCGAATGGTAGTTTGCCCTGTAGGAATTATAGATTGACCATCCCTAAATATTGCGGCGACACGAGAATCAACCTTGGGCATATGCTTCTTTAGATCACCTATTTCATGGCCAATCATCGGACCTCCATCAACAGCTTTGACGGCTACAAGGTTAAGTTTTCCTTGTCCAAACTCCATAACTTGAAGAGATCCCGGAACCTCTATAAGGCCTTCTATATGATCGGTGATAAGTTGCTCGGGACTTATGTGTATATCAACAGGGATTTCCCCAGACTCCATTGCTTTTTTTGTTTTTCCTTTGAGATATGAGATTTCTCTGACCCTTGCGATAGTTTTTACAGATTCATTTAATACTTTAGATATCATGCATGACACTAGATTTGTTTCATCACTGCCAGTTACTGCTACAACCATATCCGCATCATTAATACCCGCGTTTACCAAAATATTTGGGAAAGAAGCTCCCCCTAGAATGGTTTTTATATCGGCCTCTTCTTCAAGCTTGTGCAGCTTTACGGGATCATTGTCAACTATAGTAAGATCGTTTTCTTGAGACAGGAGATTAGCGAGCGTGCTACCTACAGCTCCGGCCCCCAAAATGACTATTTTCACAAGTTTATGTAAGACAAGTTTTTTCTGATTATAGTCTTATTTTTTGATTAGAAAATACTTATTGGTTGATGGGACTAAATTTTTTATATCTATTAATAAGATCCAAATATCCAAAGACAAAATCTTTTCCAGAAACTTTATTTTTTCCTTCCATTTGAATTTTTTCTATGAGAATTGAAGAATTTTTACTACAAAATATCACCATATCATCTTCATATACTTTTATTGTGCCCGGCGGAAGGTTTTCTTTAGCGTTATAGTCTTTAGCTTGATGCACTTTAATTCTTTTTTCTCCAAGGAATGTATAAGTTCCATACTTTGATCCCAAAGCATTTATTTTTCTGATAACTTCTATAGAAGAATCTTCTTGCCAGTTTAGCTGCAGGATAGATTTATCAATTTTTGGTGCAATAGTTACTTTCGCTTGATCTTGTTTTGTATGGTTAATTTCTTTGTTAGAAATCTTATCTAAAAATTTATTTAAGTTTGTCTTGCTGAGGTCAATTAGCATTTCTTCAACCTCTTCAAGCTTGTCTTTAGGACTTAGATCGCAATCATGCACCTCGTAAATGGGTCCTTCATCAAGTCCCTCTGACATTTGCATATAACTAACACCAACCTTTTTGTCTCCATTTAAAATCGAATATTCCATAGGAGACGCTCCCCGCCATCTCGGCAAAACAGAAGCATGAACATTGATGCAATCAATTTTGGGAATTTCTAATATATTTTTTGGAATCAATAGGCCATATGCCACTACAAGCATTAGATCGGGTTTAAAAGTTTCTAGATCTTTTAAGATTTCATCCGAGGCTAGTGACTTTGGCTGCATTAATGGTATTTTCTCTTTTTCTGCGAGCTGTTTTACCGGTGATGGCTTAAGCCTTTTGCCTCTGCCCGATTTTCTATCAGGTTGTGTCAGCGCACATACAATCTCATGTCCAGACTCTAAAACAATTTCTAAATGCCTCGCTGCAAATTCTGGAGTTCCTGCAAATATAATGCGCATATTATTATGACACTTTAGCCTTGCTTAGCTTTTTTCTAATCATTTCTCTTTTAATATTAGAAATAAAATCAACCATCATCTTCCCATCTAAATGATCCATTTCATGTTGAATAACAACAGACAAGAGGTCATTTACCACTTCTGTTTGCCTCTCTCCATTAATATCTAAAAAAGAAATTTTTATCTCACCAGGCCTATCTAGTTCTTCGTAAAAGCCAGGAACAGAGAGACACCCTTCAGAATAAGATTTTTTAATGGGATCGGTTATCTCCTCTATTTCAGGATTAATTAAAATCAAAGGTTTATCTTTATTTTCACTGATGTCTATCACAATAACTCTTTTATGAACATCTACTTGAGTAGCAGCTAAACCAATGCCAGACCCGTCATACATTGTCTCTAACATATCTTCGGTAAGCCGCACGACCTTGTCATCAATTTTCTCAACTGTTTTAGCTACTGTCCTCAAACGAGGGTCAGGAAATATTAAAATTTTTAATAATGCCATGATTTAATTTTGGATATATTAGTATACAATTTTTATTTTGGAGAAAATTGTGTCAGTAACAGTATCAATACTTATAGGTTCGGAATCAGACTTAGATCTAGCTAATAAATGCTCAGATACTTTAGATTCACTTTCAATATCAAATTCAATTCAGGTTCTTTCAGCTCATAGGACACCAGCTTTACTTGAAACTCATATTAGAGAATGTGAAGCAGGGGGGACGAAAGTATTCATTGCCATGGCCGGGTTGGCTGCACATTTAGCAGGAGCTGTTGCTTCTAAAACAGTTCTACCTGTTATCGGTGTTCCTGGTGACGGAGGCCCTTTAAGTGGAATGGATGCTCTTTTATCAACAGTGCAAATGCCAAAAGGTATTCCCGTTGCAACTGTTGCTATAGGTTCGGCAGGTGCTATCAACTCAGCTTACCTGGCAGCACAAATGCTTGGTATAGAGTCGGAGTCCACAAGGACAGCACTGCTAAAAGTAAGAGAAGACGGGGTTGAGGCCATCAAAGAATCGAATAAGAAGCTAGCTGATTCTTAGCAGATGAGCTCGTTAGGCTCGGTCCTTGAGCACTTATATTCCGGAGAAACCATAGCTTACCCTACTGAGGGTGTATGGGGCTTGGGATGCGATCCAAATAACTCCTTTGCTATAGAAAAACTTTTGCGCCTTAAAGGTCGTTCGAAGGAAAAGGGCTTAATACTGATAGGTTCAAGTTTTGAACAATTTATTGAATTTTCTCATGTAGAAAATTTCAAAGATAAGCTCATGACTAAATGGCCTGGTCCTCACACTTGGCTGGTTCCTTCAAAGGATAATCTTAATAAATTAATTAAGGGCAACAACGAAAAGGTCGCTCTCAGATTGAGCAAACACGATACAGTCAGAAGTCTTTGCGATTCTTTTGGCGGTGCTTTAGTCTCTACATCAGCCAATAAAGATGGTATGCCAACCCTGGCAGGCCCAAAAGAAATCTTAGATAATTTTCCAGAAGTTAAAGTTCTGGATGGCAATTTAGGTAAAAATATTAAACCATCTACCATACAAGATGTGGTCACGGATATAATCATTAGATAGTTATGACAGCGTTAAAAAAGCTTGCAGTAATAGGCGACCCTATTGATCATTCCCTTTCTCCTAAAATTCATAAACTATTTGCCGAATCATCAGGGCTCGATATAAGTTACGAGGCTATTCAAGTAGAAAAAAAAGACTTCGTATTAGCCGTTACTAGTCTCTTTGATTCCGGTTATGAAGGATTAAATGTAACACTTCCCTTGAAAGAGGATGCATTCAATTATGCCAATGAATTATCCGAAGAGTCGAAATTATCTGGATCGGTAAACACTTTGTGGAAAGAAGGCTCGCTTATCTGTGCGGATACAACTGATGGTAGAGGATTAGTCAAGGACCTTACAAGCAAAAACATAAGCCTATCCAATTTGGAAGTAGTAATTTTGGGAGCAGGTGGATCTGCCAGAGCAATTATTCCAAGTCTACTAAAAGAGAAACCAAGTAGAATAACAATAGCCAATAGAACTTTTTCGAAGGCCGAACAACTTGCCAAGAAATTTTCTTTACATAACAATCAATTAAAGGCTGTATCCACTTCTCAATCGCTAGATTGCAGCCCCGATCTTGTTATCAACACAACCTCCGCAGGAGTTTTGAATCAAGAGATGGATCTGCCCAGTAATATTTTTTCTCAAGATACATGTGTATATGATCT
>TARA_Y200000002_G_scaffold98567_3_pt1 | contig 13357 bp, 13 predicted proteins | sample TARA_Y200000002 | Tara Oceans TARA_Y200000002 (sample SAMEA2619388) | marine metagenome | biome: marine biome (ENVO:00000447); feature: surface water layer (ENVO:00002042); material: "saline water (ENVO:00002010), including plankton (ENVO:xxxxxxxx)" | depth 5 m | reverse complement strand
ATTCAGGAAATAGTGCCAATAGAATTCCAATTCCAAAAAGAATAATGCTTCTTTTTATGATTTTTAAATAAACTGGAGCATTTGATTTTTTTAGTTTAGAAAGAGAAAGAACAATGGAGACACCAACGATAAAAAGAAAAAAAGGGAAAACCAAATCAGTAGGCGTAGCTCCATGCCACTCAGCATGTCTAAGTGGAGCATATACATAGGACCAGCTACCGGGATCATTCACAACAATCATTGCTGCTATGGTAAAACCTCTAAAAAAGTCAAGTGATATTAGTCTTTGGCTCATTTGATTAATATAGAAAAAAAAAGTTGTTACAACCCTAAGCCTTTAATGTCTTCCGCATCATTATTATCCTTTAAAACAGGTTTAATGCTTTCACAGTCGATTGGTATGTTCAATTCTTCAGGGGCCAAAAAGTCTTCAACTGAGATGCCTAGTGATTCATTCTCATAACATTTTTTCATATATAGTCCCCATATTGGCAAGGCCATTGTAGCTCCTTGTCCATAAGCAATGGTTTCAAAGTGAGTTGCTCGGTCTTCAGCACCAACCCAAACGCCTGTTACAAGGTTAGGGACCATACCCATAAACCACCCGTCACTTTGATTTTGAGTAGTTCCAGTTTTTCCCGCGATTGCATTTTCAAACTTGTAGGGATAACCAGTAACAACATCACGATAAACTGGATTTCTTTCCTCTTCAGGGATGTCGTGTCGAAGTCTTGCCCCAGACCCAAATTTTGTTACACCTTCCAACAAATTAAGTGTAACATAAGCAGACTCTTCGCTTATTACATCTTTAGTTTCAGGCGAGGATTGATAAAGTAAAACACCATTTTTATCCTCAATTCTCGATATCATTGTGGGTTTGACATAGATCCCTTGGTTTGCAAAAGCACCATAGGCTCCAACCATCTCGAATACACTTAAGTCTGGTGTTCCAAGAGCAATTGCTGGCACATCAGGAATAAATGATTCGATACCTAGATTTCTCGCTAAATCTGCAACGGGTTTGGGCCCCACTTTGTCCATAAGTTGTGAGCTAATTGTATTTTTTGAGTTGGCAAGTGCATTTTTTAAGGTTCTCAAACCACCATATTTATCACTCGAGTTCGTTGGACACCAAGGTTCAGGGTTTCCAAATTTATTTGGTTCTATACAATAGATTGCATCAGGTAAAGAATCGCATGGGGAAAGTTTTAGTTGATCGATAGCAGTTGCATATAAAAACGGCTTGAAGGTAGATCCAATTTGTCTTTTACCTTGTTTAACGTGATCATATTGAAAATGCTTATAGTTTATTCCCCCAACCCAAGCTTTAACATGTCCTGTTTGAGGTTCCATAGACATCATACCTGCTTGCATAAAATGTTTGTAATATCTAATTGAATCTATGGGTTTCATTACAGTGTCAATATTCCCGCCCCAAGAAAAGATACTCATTGGCACCTCTTTTTGAAAAGAGGCGAACATCTCCTCTTCAGATTTCCCACTAATTTTCATTTTTCTCCATCTTTCAGATCTTTTCATCGCTCTCTCAAAAATCAGTTCTTCCTCCTCTTCCTCAATTTCTAGAAATGGAGCAGTGGGATTAAGCTCTGTTGTGTTTTGAAGAAAAAACTCTTTTTGTAAATTAGGCATATGCTCCTTCACAGCTTCTTCCGCATATTGTTGCATTTCATAATTAATGGTGGTGTATATTTTTAAACCATCTAGATAAAGATTATAATTTGACCCATCCTCTTTGGTGTTTTCATTTGTCCATTTTTTCATAAAACCTTGCAAGTAAGCTCTAAAATAGGTTGCCAAACCTTCTCTGTGAGATTGAGGAGTATAACTAATTTCTAATGGAAGGGTTTTTAATGAATCAAATTCTTTTTCATTTAGTAGACCGTTTTTTTTCATTTGTCCAAAAACAACATTTCTTCTTGATTTTACAAGCTCAGGTCGTCTCAAAGGATTGTATAGAGATGAATTTTTCAACATGCCCACTAAAACTGCTGATTCTTCAAGATTCAAATCAATAGGTTCTTTACCAAAATAAATATTAGCTGCAGATTTAATTCCGTCTCCATTGTAACCAAAATCATAAATGTTTAAATACATTTTGATAATTTCTTCTTTTGTATACTGTCTCTCAAGCCTTACCGCAATAACCCATTCTTTTACTTTTTGAGTCAATGCTTCAAAAATATTTTTTGATCTCACCCCAACAAATAACTGTCTGGCCAATTGCTGAGATATTGTGCTTGCCCCACCCCTCTTATTTAAATAAACGACAGCTCTTACTGTTGCCTTGAAATCAATTCCTGAATGACTATAAAATCTCTCATCTTCAGTTGCAATTAGAGCGTCAATTAAATTCTTAGGAATCTGATTGTACTCAATTGGAGTTCGGTTTTCACCAAAATGGAATTTACCCAAAATTTTGTTATCGGAGGAGATGATTTGAGTAGCTAGATTTGTATTGGGGTTTTCTAGTTGTCTAAAATCCGGCATTTCACCAAGTTTACCAGTTGATGCGGAATAAAAAATGGTAAAGACACTAAAAATCCCAAAAATAAAAATAGCCCAGAAACCATAATAAAATGGTTTATATTTTTTCGGAATTCCTTTTTGTTTGTTTCGTCTTCTAGCCATTAATTAATAGATTTAACTAGTAATCCAATATCCAAAATGTTTTCTAAGCTCTCAATTGGAGATATTTCATTGTTTCGCCTCATGGAATTTCTAACTGTTAGAGTGTTCAAACTGTCCTTAAATAAGACCACATTTTTCTTATACTTCAAAATGTGTTCCACAGTTGATATTTTGGTTTCACCATTCCATTTTCCGTTGGGTTGACTAAGAGTGTACTCGATTGTATCAATAATATTTTTCTGACCATTTAATTTCAAATTTGAGATTAAAAATATATTTGAGAATTCATAACTTTTATCATGTCTCAAAACAAAAAATAAATCTTTGTTCTGACTCTCCTCTGAGTTCAAAAAGTTTAACTCAACAATTTCTGAGTTTTTCCAGCCATCAACAAACTCGTAACGAAAAATTTGTCCGTCAAAGGAACAGCTAATCCCTAATCCAAAAACAAAAATCAATAAAAAAATTTTTTTTGAATTCAACTTAAAGCATTTTTATAAGTTAGAGTTTTTGACCTTCCTTTTTTGAAAATCTGGTTGCTATTTTTTTTACCTTTTCTTAATTTTTTTTGTTGTTCAATAGGCATTTGGCTTATTTCTTTACATGAATTTGAACAACATTGATCATGTATTGTTGAACATTTTTTACACTGTATAAAAAGCAGATGACAAGCCTCATTTGCACAATTAACATGTGTATCACATTTTTCTCCACACTGGTGACACCTAGAAATCACATCATTTGAAATGCTTTCACTTCTCCTATGATCGAAAACGAAGTTTTTTCCAACAAATTTATTTTCCAAACCATCATTTTTTACTTGTCTGGAATATTCTATAATTCCACCACTTAGTTGATAAACATTTTTAAAACCTTTATGTTTTAAATAAGTACTGGCTTTTTCACATCTTATTCCACCAGTACAGTACATTACAATTTTTTTTGTTTTTTTATGTTCTTCAAGGCTTTTTTCAACAATTGGTAAAGATTCTCTGAAGCTGTCAACGTCAGGTAAAATCGCTCCTTTGAAATGTCCAATTTCACTCTCGTAATGATTCCTCATATCGACTATAAAAGTGTTGGATTCTGAAACTAAGGAATTAAATTCTTTTGCATTCAAATGCTGCCCAGAATTAGACAAATCAATTTCTCCATCTTTAAGACCATCTGCTACAATTTTAGTTCTCAATTTGACTTTAAGTTTTAAAAAAGAAAAATCATCTTGCTCAATTGCAATATTAAGCCGAATGTCTTTTAAAAAACTTATATCATCAATTGTTCTTTTAAAATTATCTAAATTTTTAGACGGAACAGATAGTTGTGCGTTGATTCCTTCACTAGCCACATAAATCCTGCCTAAAACATCCAATTCATTCCACATTACAAATAGATGATCTCGAAACAATTTAGGGTTTAGAATATTGTGGTATTTGTAAAAAGATAAAGTAAGTCTTTTGTCACCTGCTTTTTCAATCAACTCTCTCCTTTGATTAGCACTTAATTTATTATACAATTCCATATTTAAAACGAAATTAATGTTTTAAAATTTATAAGAAAAATCTGCTTATTTCTATTATGAGTTCTTTTAAATTAATTGTACTTTAGCTTACAACCTAATTACGTTATTTCATGAGTACAGAAAAAGATTCAAAACAAAAAGCACTTCAACTTACATTGGATAAATTAGACAAGGCTTACGGAAAAGGAACCGTAATGAAAATGGGTGATGCAGTGGAAGAAGAAGTTGAGGCCATTCCAAGCGGATCTTTGACATTGGATTATGCTTTGGGTGTTGGTGGATATCCAAAAGGCAGAGTAATTGAGATATATGGGCCGGAATCTTCTGGAAAAACAACTCTTACTTTACATGCGATTGCTGAATGTCAAAAAATGAGCGGTATAGCTGCGTTTATTGACGCAGAGCACGCTTTTGACAGATTTTATGCTCAAAATCTGGGTGTAAATATTGACGAGCTAATTATTTCACAACCAGACAATGGTGAACAAGCTTTGGAAATTGCGGACAACCTAATTAGATCAGGAGCAATCGACATTATTGTAATTGACTCTGTAGCTGCATTAACCCCCAAAAGTGAAATTGAGGGAGAAATGGGTGATTCTAAAATGGGACTTCACGCAAGATTAATGTCTCAAGCCCTTAGAAAACTAACATCCAATATTAGCAAAACCAATTGTACGGTCATTTTCATTAATCAGCTTAGGGAAAAAATAGGTGTGATGTTCGGTAACCCCGAAACAACAACAGGGGGTAATGCTCTCAAGTTCTATGCATCTGTTAGACTTGATATAAGAAGATCAACTCAAATAAAAGACACCAATGGGAATGTTCTAGGAAATAAGACAAGAGTCAAGGTTGTTAAAAATAAAGTTGCTCCCCCTTTTAAATTAAGTGAGTTTGATATAATGTACAGTAAAGGGATTTCTAAAATGGGAGAGATCATAGATTTGGGCGTTAATCATGATATAATTGAAAAAAGTGGCTCATGGTTTAGTTACGGTGAAACCAAGTTGGGCCAGGGCCGTGATTCGGTAAAAGCTATTTTAAATGATAATCCTGATTTGTGTGAGGAACTAGAGGCTAAAATTGTTGAAGCTTTAAAAAGTTAGCTTTAAAGTTCACTCAATATCATATCGTAAACTTTCTTTTTTAAAGTTTCCATATCTTCAAGACTCTTTCCCTTAGTAATTATGTGATTGTGTACATGAACTCTTAATAACCCTGGACCTCCAACATAATGATTATATGCAAAATGGTAGGGGTATCTTCTCTCACAATCCATAAATGACATGGGAACAATTGGCATTTTATAATCTATTGAAAATCTAAAAGCACCATTTTTAAATGGTGCAAGTTTAACTTCAGGTCCAAAAACCCCTCCCTCTGGAAATATACAAATACCAAGCCCCTGACTTAGCCTTCTTTCAGCATGACCATAAACTGCTTTTCTGCTTTCTGCACTGTCTCTGTTTACCATTATGGCGAATTTTTTATAAAAGAATCCAAAAATAGGGAGTTTTAATAGCTCCTTTTTTCCAACAAAAATAAAAGGTGCTGGACTAACTTTCAACATTAGAAAAACATCAATCATGCTTTTGTGATTAGCAACCAACATATAACTTTTTCCTTTTTCAAAAGGTTCTTTATATTCGATCTTGGGTATTAATCCCATCCCGAATAAAATAATTGTAGACCAAATATTCCTAACAAACCAGAAGAAGTACGGGTATAACTTTTCATTAGAACCGGTTATTAAAAAAAAGGGAATGAATAAAATTATGGTTGTGCCTACTAATGTGTAAAACCAGACGTTGTAAATCCCACAGAGAGTCATTTTGATAAATCTTATCATAATTGTAAAAGTAACCAAATGAATAATATATTTATTAAATCCATTACTTTTGTTAGGAGAAACCTTTTTATGGCTAGAATTTTAACAGGTGTTCAAAGTACGGGCACTCCACATTTAGGAAATGTATTAGGAGCGATTAAACCTGCGGTAAAAATGGCCAATGAATCAAATAACGAATCTTTTTTGTTTATTGCTGATCTTCACTCATTAACCCAGATTAAGAATCCAAAAGAGCTAAAAAAAAACACTTACTCTACTGCTGCAGCTTGGCTGGCTTGTGGTCTTGATATTGAAAAAACTATTTTCTATAAACAAAGTGATGTTGCAATTGCTACAGAGTTGGCATGGATTTTATCATGTCATTTTCCTTATCAAAGATTAACTTTGGCTCATTCATTCAAAGATAAGTCCGATAGACTAAAAGATGTGAATGCAGGAATTTTTACTTATCCCATGCTTATGGCTGCTGATATTTTATTGTATGATGCAGAGTTTGTACCTGTAGGTAAAGATCAACAACAACATCTCGAGATGACTCGTGATGTTGCGTCAAGATTTAATAATTTATATGGTGAAACCTTTGTCTTACCAAGTCCAAAAATTGATAATGAAACTAAGTATGTTATTGGCACAAACGGACAAAAAATGAGTAAGTCTAAGGGAAATACAATAAATATTTTTCTTCCAGAAAAGGATTTAAAAAAACAAATCATGTCAATTGACACAGACAGTACTCCTCTAGAAGAACCCAAAGATTACAAAAATTGTAATGTTTTTAAAATATTTTCATTGATTGCAGACCAAGATTCAATCAATTCAATGAAACAGAGTTATATAAAAGGAGGTTTTGGATATGGGCATGCAAAAAATGAACTTTTAAACTTCATCTTAAAGCACTTCAGAGAAGAAAGAAATAGATTCCAGCACTTCTCTCAAAACACACAGGAAATTGATATTATTTTGAAGCTTGGCGCTCAAAAAGCTTCCATTGTTGCTAATGAGGTTCTAAGTAGGGTTAGAAAAAAAATAAGTTACGTCTGATTTATTAAAATTTACTTGCTGGTCCACAAATATTTTTAGAAAAAAAATGTATTTTTGATAGATGCAGCTTTCCTTATACATTAGTGATTTACTTTTTGAACACGATTGTGTCACTGTACCTGGTTTTGGAAGCTTTCTGGGAAACTACAAACCTGCTCAATTCGACTTAAATGAGGAAAAGTTTACTCCTCCCAGTAAACAATTATCTTTCAATTCTCAAATACGAGAAAATGACGGACTTCTCGCTAAACATATTTCAAAAAAGCTCAATATAACTTATGATGAAGCCGTAAAAAAGATTCATCAAAAAGTAATTGGCTGGACCATACAAATTAAATCTGAAACGATTGTACTTAAAAACTTAGGTGAAATTTTTCTCAGCAATGAAGATAAAATAGTTTTTTCACCTGATAATTCTATTAATCATTTGAAAGATTCTTTTGGTTTATCACCAGTTTTTGCAAGACAAATCAAAACAGAAAAAGCGTTAAAAATACCAACCTCAAACAATTCTAAACCCTTATCTAGTTTTTATAAAAAAGCCGCTATATGGGCTTTACTAATTATTGGTTTGGGTTCTGCGATTTACACAAATCAAAGAACTGTTTTCATGGATAACCAAGTAGCGTTTGAACAAGAATCCAGGAAACAAACTATCGAAAAGGCTCAAAAAGCTATTTTTAATTTGGGTAATTTACCAACTTTGACAATTAATGTCAAAATGAAACAAAAAAAATACTATATAATTGCTGGGGCATTTAGGATAAGTCAGAATGCTGAAAATCTGACAGCTACTCTTAAAAGAAAAGGATATGATGCTTCTATTTTGGGATTAAATGAAAAAGGTCTAAATCCAGTTTCCTTCTCTAGTTTTAACAATCGAACAGATGCAGTAACACAGCTGCGTATAATACAAAGAAAAGAAAATAAAGACGCTTGGATTTTTGAATCTTATTAAAAATTAAATATCTCATATTTAATGAATCCTAAAACTCCAGAGAACTCAAAAACTATTCAAACTGATATAGTGCTTCCAGGTGATACAAATAGCTTGAATAATCTTTTTGGAGGCGAACTTTTAGCTCGAATGGACAAGGTAGCCAGTATCGCAGCGATTAAACATTCAGAGCAAATTGTTGTTACAGCATCAATTAATAATGTGGCTTTTGGAGAGCCAGTTCCCAATGGCAGTATTTTGACCATTGAGGCTAAAGTTTCACGTGCTTTTAATACTTCAATGGAAGTTTTCATTGATGTATGGAAACAAAATAAAACTCACAAAAAAAAGACCAAAGTTAATGAAGCAATATATACATTTGTTGCCGTGACTAAGAGTGGAAAAACCGTAAAAGTTCCAACCTTGGTCCCAGAAACAGAACTAGAAAAGAAGAGGTTCGATGCTGCACTGAGAAGAAGACAACTTAGTCTTGTTTTGGCCGGCAAGATGAAAGCCAATGAAGCAACAGAACTAAAAGCAATTTTTGATTGATTTGAAGCACAAAATATACTTAATCATATTTATTTTTTTTATACCACTAATTGCATTTAATCAAGAAAATTCAACTTACAGCATAAAAATTTTGGGAGTTGTTCAAGATGGTGGATTGCCACATTTAGGGTCTAACAAAATATGTTGTGAAAATACTGAACAGAAAAAATATGTGACCTCAATTATTTTAATAAACGAGGAAAACAATGAATCATACCTGTTTGATGCTTCACCAGACATTAATGAACAACTTAATTTTATGGGTGATAGAATTAAGAAAGACTTAAAAGGTGTTTTTTTAACTCATGCTCATATTGGGCATTATACAGGCTTAATGTATTTTGGAAGAGAGGCTTTAAATTCCAAATCAATTAATGTTTATGCAATGCCAAGAATGAAAAAATTTCTTGAAAAAAACGGGCCATGGAGCCAATTAGTCTCTTTACAAAATATTTCAATTACAGAAATAAATAATAATTCAAAGATACCCATTGATACAAATATTATAATTCAACCAATTGAAGTTCCGCATCGAGCTGAATTCTCAGAAACTGTGGGATATAAAATTTATGGGCCCAACAAGACAGTTCTTTTTATTCCAGACATTGACAAATGGTATCTGTGGGAAAAATCTATTATTGATGAGATTAAACAAGTCGACTATGCATTAATTGATGCAACTTTTTATGATTCTAAAGAGGTGAATTACAGAGATTTGTCTGAAATCCCCCATCCGTTTGTTATTGAAAGTATGGAACTTTTTGATTCAATAAATTATGAAGAAAAAAATAAAATATTTTTTATACATCTAAACCATACAAACCCTTTACTTGATAAAGATAGTGTCCAATACAAATTTGTTAAAGCCAAAGGTTACAATGTTGCTGAGGAGGGAATGAAATTAAAACTTTAAACTAAATTAATTTCAAATTTTAGAGTTTTTATTTAATCATCGACACAATAATCATCTCCGATTTTTTTCATTAAATATACAGATTTATCTACTGACACATCACCATATACCCTTCCATTTTCTCCCTCACCAGCACCATTGGATTGAGAAAGGATTAAGGCAAAGAAATATTCTCCATTTTTTTCATATTTTCTGTCTATTTCTCCACATCGGAACTTTTCATCACCACAACTAAAAAATAAAAAAATGGTTAGTAAAAAAAAATTTTTCATGATAAATTAAAGACCTAAAATCTCATTAATATCATCGTGATTTGTTTCAGATCCAGCAAAATCATCAAATGTTTGTTCGGTCACTTGAATGATGTGATCAGTTATAAATTTTACGCCTTCTTTTGCTCCCTGTTCGGGTGATTTTATACAGCACTCCCATTCTAAAACTGCCCAACCATCAAAATCATACTGGCTGAGTTTTGAGAAAATACTTTTGAAATCAATTTGACCGTCACCAAGTGATCGGAACCTGCCCGGTCTGTTGATCCAATCTTCATATCCTCCGTACACACCAGACTTTCCCGTAGGATTGAATTCGGCATCTTTAACGTGAAACATTCTGATATTTTCATGGTAGAAATCTATAAATTGTAAGTAATCCAGTTGTTGCAAGATAAAGTGACTAGGGTCATACAATATTTTTGCAGCAGAGTGATTGTTTGTCACTTTTAAAAACCTTTCATAAGAAATTCCATCGTGAAGATCTTCTCCAGGATGAATTTCATAGCAGACTTCCACGCCTTTATCTTTACAATGGTCAAGTATTGGGGTCCATCGCTTTGCAAGTTCTTTAAACCCAGCTTCAACTAAACCTTTTGGTCTTTGAGGCCATGGGTACATTGTATGAAATAGTAATGATCCGGAAAAAGAAGCCATAACATCAATTCCTAAATTACAGCTTGCATTTGCGGCGAGTTTTACCTGTTCAATTGCCCACTCTGTTCTTGCCTTAACATTTCCGTGTAATTGCTTGGGTGCAAAAGCATCAAACATTTTATCATATGCATTATGAGAGGCAACCAATTGACCTTGTAGGTGGGTTGAAAGCTCTGAAATTTCCAGACCATTTGAGTTGACAATTCCTTTAATTTCATCACAGTAATTTTTGCTTTTACCTGCTTTTTCAATGTCAAACAGTCTAGGATCCCAAGATGGGATTTGAATTGCTTTGTAGCCTAAATTACTTGCCCACTTACAAATACTATCTAGATTGTTAAATGGTTTCTTGTCACCTGCGAATTGTGCTAAAAAAATAGCAGGACCTTTGATTGTTTTCATAATACTAGTTGTTGAGTTTCACCCATATGTTCCCATTGGAATTTGATTCAAGTGCTTTTTCTATAAAGTCCATCCCTCTAACTCCATCTTCTATTGGGGGAAATTCAACTTTTTCAAATGGCATATTTTTGATAGCTCTGGCAGCTCCCTTATAAATATTTCCCATTGCATCAAAAATCCCTTCAGGATGTCCTGGTGGTAATTTTGTTCCATCCAATGAAATTTCAGAATTATAAGCATGACCAGGTTTCAAAACAGAGAGCGGTTTATCGTCAGTTAAATGGTATAAATAGTTGGGATTTTCTTGTTTCCATTTTAACGCTCCTTTACTTCCATAAACATTGATTTGAATATTATTTTCCTCGCCTGTGGCAATTTGACTTGATCTAATTGTTCCTTTGGCATTATTTGGAAATCGAATCAAAATATTTGCATCAATATCCATTGGGTTATCATCATAAAGTGTATTAAGGTCAGCTAATATTTTGTCTACTTTCATACCTGTTACAAGTTCCACCATATTGAACGCGTGAGTTCCTATGTCACCTAAGCAACAACTTGATCCAGACTGTTTTGGATTCAATCTCCATGTAGAGGATCTTTTGTCCTTTTCATGGATAACAGGGTTTAGCCATCCTTGTAAATACTGTGCATCAACCTTTTGAATATTTCCAATAATACCATCAGAAATCATTTTGGTCATTTGCCTGACCATTGGATATCCTGTGTAGGTATGTGTAACTGCAAAAACAGCATTTTTTTTCTCTTTAATTTTTTTAAGTTCTAAGGCTTCATTGTAGGTGGTTGTCAAAGGTTTTTCACAAATGACATGGAAATCATTTTCAAGAAGTAATTTTGCCATTGGAAAATGAAGAAAATTTGGAGTAAGAACTGAAACAGCTTGCATTCTTTGACTGGGATCTAATTTAGATTCCTGTTCAATTAATTCCTCTGTATTTTTATATATTCTGTTTTGATCAAGACCAATTTTTTTTCCGAATTCTAAACTAATTTTATGATCAGGGTTAAAGACACCACCAATAATTTCATAATGGTCATGCATTTTGGCAGCAACTCTGTGCAGTTCTCCAATTAATGAATCTCCACCTCCACCTAGTATTCCTAATTTGATCTTTGTACTCATTTTTTTTGTTTTATGATTGCGGTATTCTATTTTTTTCAAGTTTTTTCCTCATTAGAAAAAGAAGTCCAAAAAGAAAAATTAGAGCCATTGGAAAATATGCCATATTACCTAGTGCAGCTTTTCCAGCTATTAGCTCTGCAGCATTTTCAGCAACTCCGCTAGCTAAGGCGGTTTCTTTTTCAGCATCTAACCAAGATCCTATAATAGGTTGCCATATTGCGGACGATAGCATTCCAACACCTCCAACAAGTGACATACCTAATGCACCAGTTTTTGGAAGATATTCAGACACAAAACCTATCATTGTTGGCCAGAAATAACAAACACCAAAGGCAAATAAAACAGCCCCAAGGTATATCATGGATCCATCAGCAATACTCATTGAGTAAACAGCAACGGTTGTTAAAACAGCAGACATTAAAAGAACTCCAATCGGATTAAGTTTGTGTATTATTGGGCCTGCAAAATATCTTCCAATTGCCATTATACCAGTTACCATCGCAAGTACTATCATTGGGCTTACACCTGAGTTGCCTAAAATTCTTTCTATCCATTGTTGTGGACCAAACTCTGATATTGCTGTTAGAGTCATACAGCCAGCTATAAATAAAAATAATGGATTAAACAATGATTGAATATTTGTAGCAGTATTGGTTTCGATATGTTCACTTTCAGGGAAATCTTCTTTAAAAAATAGATATCCATAAATTAAAGTAGGTATTAGCATTATGGCGATCTGTGATTCCCAACCTAGCCCAAAATCAGACATTACTTTTGATGTTATGGCTCCAATCACGATTCCACCGGGAAACCAAACATGAAATTTATTGAGCATTTCTGTTCTGTTCTTTGTGTACATATCGGCAATCAAAGGGTTACAAGCAGCTTCAACAGACCCATTAGCAAATCCTATGAAAAAAGAAGAAACAAGTAAAGTAACAAATCCGCCAGCATAAATGGTCATGACCAGACCAATTATGTGTGAGGCAAAAGCCATTATCATTAGTTTCCTGGCCCCTAAAAGATTATAGAGCAATCCACCAAAAACAGTTGCTACTGGAAATCCCAAAAAAGCAAGACTGTTTACATATCCCAATTGTGTATCATTTAAATCAAATTGTAACCCCAAATCAGTGAGTATCCCAGCTCTTATTGCAAAGGTCATAGCCGTGACGATCAATGATATACATGAGGCTACAAATAGTTTATTTTTTGAAACCGAATTATCCATTGTTTAGTTGTTTTAAATTTTGAATCATTAATATAGTAACTTTCTTTTAAAATTGTGTCACTAGTATGTGTTATCACGATTTTAAAAACGCAATTTATTTAAAAATAAGTGAAGGTGTATTTTTAATATATTTTTGGTAATCTTTCAAATGACCCCATTTTTTTTGACCGCTTTCCTCAAGTTGCGGT
>TARA_Y200000002_G_scaffold103903_1_pt1 | contig 13359 bp, 13 predicted proteins | sample TARA_Y200000002 | Tara Oceans TARA_Y200000002 (sample SAMEA2619388) | marine metagenome | biome: marine biome (ENVO:00000447); feature: surface water layer (ENVO:00002042); material: "saline water (ENVO:00002010), including plankton (ENVO:xxxxxxxx)" | depth 5 m | reverse complement strand
GATAGCATGATTAATGCTGGTATAAATGACGGTGACACAGTTATAATTAAAAAGACAAACACAGCTGACAGTGGCAAAATAGTAGTTGCTTTAATTGACAACCATGAAGCCACGCTAAAAAGGTTAAGAAAAAAAACTAATTCTATAGCTTTAGAAAGTGCAAATCCAGCGTTTGAAACTAGGATTTTCAATCCAGAGAGAGTAAAAATACAAGGTGTATTAGTATCTCTATATAGAAACTTTTAAATTTATAATATATTACTCTAGTATTATTATGGTAATAACTAGATTTGCTCCCTCGCCAACAGGTAAACTACATATAGGTGGAGCAAGAACTGCATTATTTAACTTTCTATATTCAAAAAATCAAAAAGGTAAGTTTCTATTAAGAATTGAAGATACTGATAAAGAAAGATCGAAAAAAGAATATCAAAATCAAATTGTGTCAAGTTTAAAATGGCTGGGAATAGATTTTGATGATCAAGAAATTTACCAGTCAAACAATATACTTAAACATATAGATGTTGCTAATGAACTCTTAAAAAAAAAGCATGCTTATAAGTGTTATTGCTTGCCTGAAGAACTGGCGCAAGAAAGAGCAAAAGCAAAAGCAAAAGGAGACAATTACATTTACAGTGGAAAATGCAGAAATTTAACAAAAGAAAAAGAAGCACCCTATGTAATCCGTTTAAAAGTAGAAAAGAACAAAAAAATAATTTTATATGACGGAGTACAAGGAAATGTTGAAATAGACACAAATACTATTGAGGATTATGTAATTCTAAGGTCTGATAATACACCCACCTATAATCTGTCAGCATCAGTAGATGATAAGCTTATGAATATTAGCCATGTAATCAGAGGTGATGACCATAAAATTAATGCAATAAAACAAATCATATTGTTTCAATTTATGGGATGGAAAATCCCTAAATACTTTCATATTCCATTGATACATACAATTGATGGTAAAAAGCTTTCAAAAAGAGAAAATGCATCCACCGCAGATGATTATAAAAAAATAGGAATATTGCCAATAGCACTAAGAAATTACCTTCTTAGATTGGGATGGTCATACAAAGATAAAGAGATATTTAACGATGAAGAAAGTATAAAATTTTTTAATTTAAAAAATATTGGAAAATCTCCATCCAAATTAGATTACGAAAGAATTAAATCATTAAATGAATACTATATTAAAAATTTAGATGAAAAAAACCTTTTCGAGAATTTTAAAAACTATACAAACGAATATAAATTAAAGTTAGAAGAAAAATTTTTAATAAATATTTCAAAAAATATCAATATTCTTAAAAATAAAGCAAAAACTCTCGAAGATATATATAATAATTCAGTTTTTGTTTTTTCATATGATGAAACTTTAATATTCAAGAGCACCATATTAAATGAAAAGAATAAAATTTATTTAACTGATTTTTTTAAAGAATTATCAGAAATGAGTAGTTATTGTGAAAAAAAAATATCAGAAATTTCTGAAAAAGTTTTAAAAAAAAATAATATAAAATTTAAGGATTTGGGTGAACCACTTAGGATGATACTTACAGGTTCAACAAAAGCTCCAAGCATCAAAGATATTATCAAAATTCTTGGAATAAACGAAACTATTAATCGTTTAAAACGCTTCATATAAATTAGACATTGGTAAACAAAGCTGATAATAAGTTTCCGCTATGGGTGATAATGCTAAATTAAAAATTGGAAGCAAAGACTTCGATTTTCCTATTAAAAAAGGTTCTGAAGGTCCATCCGTGATTGATGTTTCAAAGTTATATGCTGAAACTGATCATTTTACTTTTGACCCAGGATTTACTTCAACTGGAAGCTGTGAGTCATCAATTACATTCATAGATGGTGACAAGGGTCAGTGCTATTACAGAGGATATCCAATGGATACACTTGCTGAAAAAAGTAACTTTCTGGAAATTGCATACTTACTTTGGTACGGAGAGCTACCAACCAAGACAGAATGGGGAGAGTTTTCTGATGCAATCAAAAACCACACTATGGTTCATGAACAAATAAGAGTTTTTTTCAATGGTTTTCGAAGAGGTGCACATCCAATGGCAATAATGGTTGCAAGTGTTGCGGCTTTATCTGCATTTTATCCTGACTCAATAAATATTAAAGATCCAGAACAAAGACGTATTTCAGCTAGAAGAATGGTGGCAAAAATTCCAACAATAGCTGCTATGGCTTATAAGTATAGTTTAGGCCAACCATTTATTTATCCTGATAATTCTTTGGACTATTCTGAAAATTTTTTACAAATGTGTTTTGCAGTCCCAGCTGAAAAATATCGTATAAATAAAGTTTTTGCAAAAGCGCTAGATAAAATTTTTATTCTTCACGCTGATCATGAACAAAACGCGTCAACTTCTACCGTAAGACTAGCAGCATCATCTGGGGCAAATCCTTTTGCATCAATTTCAACTGGATTTACATCTTTATGGGGTCCATTGCATGGAGGCGCTAATGAGGCTGCGTTGAATATGCTTAAAGAAATAGGTGATATAAAAAATATTCCTGAATATATTGAAAAAGCTAAAGATAAAAATGATCCCTTCAAGTTAATGGGTTTTGGACATAGAGTTTATAAAAATTATGATCCACGTGCTAAAGTTATGCAAAAAACTTGCCATGAAGTTTTAAATGAAATTGGAAATACAGATAATAAATTACTACAAGTTGCAAAAGAGTTGGAAAAAATTGCATTAAATGATGAGTACTTTATTGAAAAAAAATTATATCCTAACATAGATTTTTATTCTGGTATTACACTTAGTGCGATGGGTTTTCCCACTACAATGTTCACAGTGTTATTTGGTTTAGCTAGGACAGTCGGATGGTTAGCTCACTGGAAAGAAATGATGGTAGATAAAAAAACGAAAATTGGACGACCTAGACAGCTTTATACCGGACCAAGTCCAAGAGAATTTAAAGAATTGGATAAAAGGTAACTAATTTAAATTATAAACTAAATCTTCAGCTACTTGTTTTGAAGAATTTTTATTTGATAATTCCTTCAAAACTAAATTATAATTTTCAACTAACGCTTTGAGCTTATCATTATTGTCAAAAAAATAATCTAACTTAGAGATAATCATCTTTGAATTGCAATCAGACTGAATTAGTTCAGGTATAATTTCTTTATCTGCAATTATATTGATTATATTAATATATTTAGCTTTGACAAAAGGTTTAATAATAAAGTAATTCATCCAACTTAATCTATAAATAGTAATGTAAGGAATTTGATTTTTGCATAAATCTAAACTTATAGTTCCTGACTTAGCTACAGTAATCAAAGATTTTTTGAGGTATTTTTCTTTCAAATTTTCGTTAATATTAACAAAATATTTTACATTATTAATATTTTTTAAATATTTTTTAACTAAAGACTCAGTTTCCTTAGTTATAGCAAAATGGTAATTGAATTTATTTTTATAGTTTTTAATTATATCTATAAATATTGGCATAAATGTATCTATCTCTTTTTTTCTACTACCAGGGCAAAATGAAATTAATTTACTTTCTGAATTTAAATTTAATTTTGAACTTATAAAATTTTCAAAAAAAGGATGACCAACATATTTATTTTTAATTCCATATTTATCAAAATATTTTTTCTCAAATTTGAAAAGTAAGTAAATTTTATCTATTAAATTTTTAATTTTCTTTGCCCTTCCTTCTCTCCAAGCCCATATTGATGGTGCTACAAAATGAAAAAATTTAGAATTAATTTTTTTTCTTTGTTTAATTTTTTTTATTACTTGAAATACAAAATCTGGAGAATCAATTGAAAATACAATATCGGGTTCAAATGTTTCTACATATTTGACAGTTTGATCTATTCTTTTTTTTATATAAAAAATATTTTTTATAACATCTATTATACCGAAAAAAGTAATATCTTTATTTTCGAAGGGTCCTTCTATTCCCATTTCTTTTAAATTCGATCCAACAATACCTTTTACTTCAATTGTTTTTAAGTCTAAATAATTAATAATTTTCGACGCTAAGATATCTCCCGAAACTTCACCAGTAATAATAAAAATCTTTTTCACCATTAAGATGCCGAAATAAATATGCCGTGCTTATTTGCTAAATTTAATGCTTTTTTTTGATCAAGAAATATGTTTTGATTTTTTTTTAAAAAAATTCCATTTAACTTGGACTTTATTAATAATTGTACAGTTTTATAACCTATTGTTGGCAAATCATAGCTTAAACTATGCTTTTTTTTAGGAATCTTAATTAATACACCTGACCTATTTTTCTTTTTTAAACGAAGTTTTATTGCTCTTTTTAACATTTCATCTGTACCTTCTGCAGATTCAATTGCTATTACGTAACCGTTGTCTAATATTACACCTTGTGCGATATCAAACTTACTTAAAGCGTCCAAAATTTTTCTACCCTTATATAAATCTTTTATATTTTCTGATGAAGGTTTTGATTTAGAAATAGTTTTGTTAACAAGTAAATGTTTACAAAATTTATGACTATCAATTACTTTTATTTTATTTTTTTTAAAAATCTGTGTTACAAATTTTAAAATATTACCATCTCCCCTTCTGAATACCTTTAGTAATTTTGGTAAGTAAGTGACAGCTTTAAAATCAAATTTTAAACTACTTAGATCTGGTCTTTTGACATATCCAGCGAAAATTACGTTATTAACTTTATTCTCCTTTAATATCCTCAATATTTTTCCAAATTGTCCAAGTTGTATTTTAATTGAATTTTTTATTTTTTTATTTGATAAATTAAAGACTATATACTTTATTTTAGTCCTATCTAACGTTGAAAAGATTTCTTTTGGCAAATTACCGCTGCCTGCAAATATACCTATCATTTAAAGGGTCTGCAGATATCTCTTTTTAGGTTTTTTTTATTTATAAATTCAACCAGATATCTATTCAACTCTAATTTATTATCTAATTTTAAAATATATTCTTTCATGTTATTTGCTACGAACAGATCATTAATTGTTTTTTTATATTCCTCAATTTGATTATTTTTAAAACCCTTTCTTTTAAGACCAATTAAATTGATATTCTCAAAAAATGATCTATTTCCTTTAACAACCGTGAATGGCAAAACGTCTCTATCAACGCCTGTCATTCCGCCTATCATTGCTCCCTTGCCTATTTTTGTAAATTGCAATACAGCAGAATTTCCACCTATAATAACATCATCATCAAATTCGCAGTGTCCAGCAATGGCTGCATTATTAGCGATAATTAAATTATTTCCTAAGTTGCAATCGTGACCAATATGTGATCCAACCATGAATAAGTTGTTATTTTTAATTCTTGTAATTAATCCGCCATGCTCAGTACCAACGCTTATATTTGAATATTCACGAAATGAATTATTATCACCAATTTCTAAATAGCTTTTTTCTCCCTTAAATTTTAAATCTTGCGGTAGTGTACCAATACTACAAAAAGGATAAAATATATTTTTTTTTCCAATTTTTGTGTGACCTTGTATATTTACTGAATTTATTAAATTACACCCATCGCCGAGCTCAACATTTTCTCCAACTATGCAAAAATCTCCAATAGTTACATCTTTACCTATTTTAGCTTTTTTGTGTACTGATGATTTTGGACTAATCATTTCTATCTACAATAGTGGCCATCCATTCAGCATCAGCCATTTTTTGACCATCACAAAATGCTTCACCCTTGTATCTCCAAATCTTACCTTTGATTTTATCAACGCTACATTTTAAATATAAATCACAAGGCGGTAAAACTGGCTTTCTAAATCGAGCGTTTTGTACTGACATTAAATAAACCAATTTGTTTTCAACTTCCTTTTTATCAATGCTATAAGCGGCTAAAGCTGCTGCGGCCTGGCCAAAAGACTCAACTATCATGACACCCGGCATGACTGGCTGTCCAGGAAAGTGACCTTGGACATAAAACTTATTTGTACTAATTTTTAAATGACCTAAGGCTGATTTCATTGGTAAAATATTGTACAAATTATCTAAGAGCAACATTGGTTCTCTATGGGGAAGCAACTCTTGTATCTGATCTTTGTTTATGAATGGTAAGTCTTTATTTATCATTATTTCTCTTTCTTATAAAATCTCTTATAGAGACAGATGGGAAACCAATAACTTTTGAGCCATCTTTTAAATTACTGAGTACACCTGAGTGACCTCCAATATTAACACTGTTACCTATGGTTAAGTGTCCTGAGACACCAGATTGCCCACCAATCATACACTTATCTCCGATAATAGCACTTCCTGCAATTCCAACTTGAGCTGCTATAAAGCATAATGAGCCAATTTGTACGTTATGAGCGATTTGTACAAGATTATCAATCATTGTAAATTTACCTATAGTTGTGTTTGAAAAAGAACCTCTATCTATTGTGCAGTTTGAACCAATGTACACATTGTCGTTAATTTTAACACATCCAAAGTGGGGAATAAAAGTTAATTTTTTATTAATAATTTTAAAACCGTATCCAATTTTTCCTATTACTGTTCCATCATTAATACTCACATTATTACCAATTATAGAATTTGAAATTGTACAATTTGATCCTATGGTAACATTGTCACCTATAATAATATTTTTTTTTAATACCGAATTAAATCCAATATTAAAGTTTTTTCCAATTTTAACCGTATCATCAACATATGAATTTTTTTTTAACAAAGACTTGTATTTATTATTTTGTTTAAATTTGTAATTGTCATGATCGGAATCTGGGTAAAATAATTTAGAAATTATAATAAAATCCAAAAGTGGCTGTTCAGAAGTGATGGGTATACAATTCGATTTCAATTGTGAAGCATGTTTTTCTTTAATAAAACAAAAAGATGCCTTGGTATTCTTTAAATCATTAATATATTTTGCATTTTCAAAAAAAGTAATGTCACTTTTTTTAGAGTCTAATAAATTGGATACGTTTTTAATTTTATTATTTGGAAATTTTTTTCTTTTTGAAAAAATAGTGTTTTTTATTATAAAATTAATATCAAATGGTCCTTTTTTATTAAATAAAGACATCATAATGAGATTTAAAAACTACTGCCAATTTGAAAGCTAAAACTTTCTTCTAAATCCCCATCTGCTTTACTAATATTTTCAGCTAAAGTAATTGATAAGGGACCTAGGGGCGATACCCACTCTAATGAAATTCCAGCAGAACTTCTGATTTTATTGCTATCAAGAGATTCATCAAAATCTACTCCCCAAACATTTCCTGCGTCCAAAAAAATAAAACTTTTAGCATTCCAGCTGTCAGGTATTGGATTTGGAATTGTGGAAGATAAACTTGCATAAACAGAATAATTCCCCCCAATATGATCAGAGCCATCCTTTGGTCCTATACCATAACTTTCAAATCCTCTTAACTTCGATTGTCGCAGGAATTTTCTATCACTAAGTTTTATATCTTCATCACCAATAGAATTGATAGCATTCAAACCGCTTTTAAGACTAAAAATATAATTATCTGACATTGAGTGATATATCGCTGCATCCAAGTTATTTTCTATGTAAGTGATATCACTACCAGGCAAAGCTAGTCCTTGTCCGAATCCTACCCTATAACCTTTGCTAGGCTGAAATTTACTATTTCTTTTATCATTTGAAATAGAATAAAATCCTTTGTAAGTTAAATAATCACCCTCTCTTGATTTATATAGGCTAGATGCGCTATCATTTGTATCAATTGTATCAAGGTCAATTGCAAAACCAGTTCTAAGACTTATATCCTCATACACATTGTATTGCGTTGAAAGTCCGTTTCCTATTTTTTTACTTTCATAACCAGAATTTTCGAAATCTGTGTTAGTAGCAAAAATGTTATAATTAAAAGTGTTACCAGTATTCATAAAATCAGGTAAAGACAAACCAACATTTCCAGAAACCTTTTCAGTTCCAAAGCTTGCATTCCCATCTAACATAATACCCTTTCCAAATAAGTTTTTTTCAACAATTGTAGAACTTATTGTGCTGCCTGAAGAACCAACACCTATACCGGCAGATACAGAGCCGGTGGGTTGTTCTTCAACGTAAATATTAAAATCTACTTTTTCGTTTCCAGAGTTTTCCGTTTTAAATTTTACATCTTTAAATATTTTTAAACTTTTTACCTTATCAATCGATTTTGAAACCTTATAATCTAAATAACTGTCTCCCTCTGAGAATAATAAATTTCTTCTAATCACTTTCTCTTCAGTTATTGTGTTTCCACTTATATTTATTAAATTAACATATCTTCGAGGTTTTTTTACAAATCTAAACTCAACATCTAATTTTTTATCACCAGTTTTATTTACTTTATTAAAAAAAGTAACAAATTCAATTTTTTTATTTCTGAGATATTCATTTAATAGTTTATTAATATTATCGAGTTTTTTTTGTGAAAAAGTGCCCTGAAGTTTTTTTGCAATTATTTTATTTAGATCTTTAATATTATCTTCATTTAAATTTTTATCTTCATCAAAGAGCTCATGTTTGGAAAAGTAATACTTTATACCAGAGTTAATTGAGAAAGTTATATCTGCTAGGTTACTTCCTATAAAGTTTATGTCTGATGACGTGATTTGGACATCATAAAATCCATTATTAAGATAAAACCTTTTTAGCAAGTTTTTATCAAAATTAATTCTATTTTTATTAACTAATGATGTTGATCCTAAAAACTTCCACCAGCCTTTCTCTGACGAGGAAACCACATCTGATAAAGTGGAGGATTTGTATTTTTTATTACCTATAAAATATATTCTATTAATTTTATATTTTTCTTTTCTTTGAACATTTATAACAACATTTAATGCATTCCCTGAAATTTTGGATATAGATGTATCAACTGTGACATCAAAAAAACCCGCGTCTTGATAGTTTGCTTTTATATTTTCAATATCTTTCTTTAATAAAGCTTCTGAAAAAATTTTATTTTGACCAAGAGAAAGGTTTTCATAAAAGAACTCCTCACGTTTATTATTAACTACTCCATTTATGTAAAAAAAATCAATTATGGGATTTTCTTCAACCACTATATTTATTTTATTTTTATTAATTTTAATAGAAACTTTGCTAAAATAATTTGTATTATATAGTTTTTTTTGAAAGTTATTTAAATCATCAATTTTATAATTTTTATTTTTTTTAAACTCTATGATACTTAAAATTGTCTGGTCAGAAATTCTTTTATTTCCTAGGATTTCATAATTTAATTTTTCATCAGCAAACACCGTGGATGATAACAATAAAATTACAGATAATATTTTAAATACAAATTTCATAATTTTATTTTTTTTGCATATTCAATGATATCAAATATTTCTTTTATATTTTTAATATTTTTTTTTGATTTATTTATTAAAACATTGTGTTTAAATAATTTTACAAGTTTGTCTACAATTTCACCATATTTTAACTCATTTTTGAGGTATTTCTCCACCAGTCTTTCGTTCAAAACAGTAAAAATTATAAAACCAGCCATGGAACAGTTTTTTAAAATATCAAAACCCAATTTAACTAAAGGAAATTTCTTTAGGTTAACATCGTGATATTTAAAATTGAAATTATTTAAATTTATATCAAAATCATTGCTAACGCCCAGACAATTCGAAATTGGGATTTCCATCCTCGGATAGTGAATAATTGGTAAAAGCATATTGTTATTTAATTTTATGATTGCATGGGTATTTGATTTGCTTTCAATTTTAATACCCAATTTGCTCCTGGGTAGATCAAATAAAATTTTTGCCTCAAATAATTCTAAGACCTTGTTAGCAAAAGTTGAGGAGTCTACACTGATTTTTTTACCCATTTTCCATGTGGGGTGATTAATTACTTTATTTACTTTTTCGTTATAATTAATTTTTTTATTTAAAAAAGGACCTCCAGATGCTGTAATATATATTTTTTTAATATCATTTTTTGAATTAAAAGATTTCAAAAATAAATCAATACAGTGATGCTCCGAGTCAATTGGAACAACTTCACAATTATTTCTTTTTGCTAAATTTAAAAAAACTTTACCTCCACAAATGATAGTCTCTTTATTTGCAATAAGCAGTTTTTTTGAAACTTTTAATAAATTGAAATTAATCTTTATTGCTTCATATCCTGAAACACCAGAAATTACATAATCAATTTTTTTAAGATTTTGTTTTAAAAACGAATCTTTTGTAATCAAGTATTTTCTGTTTTTATTATCTCTTATAATTTTTTTATTTTCTAAGCTACTAATTAAAAATATATTTTTAGGTTTAAACTTCTTGTATTGATTTTCAAGCTTATGAAAATTTGTGTTGGCTGCAAGAGAAATTAATTTAAAATACTTTTTGTTATTCGTATAAACCTCAAGAGCTGATTTTCCTATTGAACCAGTTGAGCCAATGATAGCCAATGTTTTCATATTAAATAATTTACTATGTTAAATACTATAATTAATAAAATAAAACCATCTAACCTATCAAGAACACCGCCATGACCAGGTATAAAATTTGAAAAGTCTTTTATTTTATTTAATCTTTTAATATATGAAAAAAACAAGTCTCCAAATATAACTGTCAACGTACACAAAGATAAAAATAAGATATTCATGTTTATGTTCTCAAATAATTTTATTTCAAAGTAACTTATACATATAAGATTCAATTGAGCTAAAAGTATACTGCCAAAATATCCAGAAATAGTTTTATTTGGACTAATGAAGTTTATTTTTTTTCCACCTATTAATTTACCAAAAACATAACCACCAATATCAGACAACCATGTGATAAAAGTTAATAAAAAAACTATCTCTAAACCATTGGGTAGATTTCTAATGTTATAAAATGAGTACAAAAAAATAATAAAAAATATGACTAAAAAAAACTTTAAGAGTAGTATTTTTATTTTTATTATTTCGAAGGTACATATAATAAGCAAAAATAATAAAAATAGATTAAATACTAGTCCACCTTTAAAAATACAAAATATAAAAATTGGTGCCAGAACAAATATTGACAATATTCTCTTAAGGAAATTGCTAATCATTTGCCAAAGTTTCTTTTTATTTTTAAAAATTTTTTTAAAATATTTTGCAAATCACTAACTTTAAAGTCAGGCCATAATTTTTTTTCGAAAAAAAGCTCTGAATATGCGGCCTGCCATAAAAGAAAATCGCTTAGTCTTTTGTATCCACCTGTCCTAATTATGATCTCTGGATGTCCGCTTTTCGATGTTAACAGATATTTGTCAATATTTTTATTATTCAATTTTTTTTTCTTTTTAATTAATTTTTTTATCGTATTCAAGATTTCTAATTTTGAACTGTAGTTTATTGCAACATTTAGTGTAAGTTTTTTTTGAAAATTGTTTAATTCATTTGAACTTGATATTAACATTTTTTTTACGATGGCTGGTAATTGATTTATTTCACCTATAAAATTAATTTTAATTTTATATTTTTTAAAATAAACAATATTTTTATTTAAGTAGTTTTTTAACAGACGAAATATATTATTTATTTCGCGTTTATTTCTTTTTTTTAGATTATCTTTAGATAGCGCATAGATAGTGAGATTTGGTATTTTTTTTTTAATACAAAATGCAATAATGTTCTTAATATTACCTATTCCTTTTTCGTGGCCTAATAATCTATTATTAAATTTTTTTTTACCCCACCTGCCATTACCATCCATGATAATAGCAATATGATTTGGTAAATTCATACCTTTAATATTTCTTGTTCTTTTTCTTTAATTCTACTTTCAATTTTTTTTATATAATCATCTGTGAGTTTTTGAAGATCACTAGAAAGTTTTTTACTTTCATCTTCGCTAATATTTTTATTTTTTTCCTCAGTCTTAAGAAAATCCATTCCATTTCTTCGTATGTTTCTAATAGAAATTTTATTTTTTTCAGATTGTTGATTTACTATTTTTGACAATTCTATTCTTCTATCCTCGCTAAGTTTTGGAACAGGTATTCTTAAAATTTGCCCATCTACTATTGGATTTAAATTTAAATCACTTTCTCTAAGTGCTTTTTCACAAAATTTAATATTATTACTGTCCCATACCTGAATTGATAAAGTTTGTGGATCTGAAACACCGATTGTGCCAACTTGATTAATTGGAGTTTGTTGTCCATAAACCTCAACTTTTATTAAATCCAGCATTGAAGTGTGTGCTCTTCCTGTTCTAATGGTAGACAAGTCTTTTATCAAAGAAGACAACGATTCCTCCATTTTAGATTGGAAAGTTTGTAATCTATTGTCTAATTGCATCGTATTATTTTGTTAAGGATTTTACTTCTTCCCTAAAGTCGATTTTTTGTAGTTCAATACCCTCTCCAACTTTTAATCTATAAAAATCCAAAACTTCAAAATTGTCTGATTTATCTTTATTAAAATTTTTAATTGCCTGGTTTACTGTAAGTTCTTGATCAATCACCCATTTCTGATTCATTAAAGTATTTTCTGAAATCACTTTGGTTAATTTACCTTTAATTATTTTTTCTAATATTTCTGGTTTTTTTCCATTTTTCTCTATTTGCTCCTCTATAATTTTTTTTTCTTTATTTATAAAATCTGCATCCAAATTATTCTCATTCAATGCCATTGGTGACATTGCAGCAATGTGCATACAGATACTATTAGCTAATTGTGAGCTTTCATTAATTTTTGATTTATATTTAATGGCTGAAATTATTTTTCCAGTGTTATTGTCAGCTTTATTGTGTATATAAAAAGATAAATTAGAGTCTTCTTTTAAAATTTTCTTAAATCTTCTTAATTTGATATTCTCTCCAATTTTAGAGACTAAGCTAACTAATAAGTCTTTAACAGTTACGCCGTCGATTGACAGATTGTTTAAATCATCAAGGTTTTTTGCTTTTGTACTATACTCTGATATCTTTGAGCAAAAATTTAGAAATTCATTATTTTTTGCAACAAAATCTGTTTCTGAATTAATTTCGGTCAAAGTCAAGCAGTCTTTATTTTCTCCTAATATAATTAAACCTTCTGCAGCATCCCTTGTGCTTTTTTTGGCAGCTTTTAAAACACCTTTTTTTCTTAAATATTCAATTGACCTTTCTATATTATTATCATTTTCTTTAAGGGCATTTTTACAATCTTGCATGCCAGCTCCAGTAACATCCCTTAGTTCTTTAACTTTTTCCAATACTGACATTACTTTTTTTCCTCTTTAATAATTTTTTTGCTAAATTCTTTGCTGTATGCTTTGGGTTTGGCCTTATCTGCTTTATCAACTTTCTCGGAAACCTTGATATTCTTTTTGGCATCTATAATTGTCTTTTTTATTAAATCACAATAAAGATTTATAGATCTTCGTGCATCATC
>TARA_Y200000002_G_scaffold366629_1_pt1 | contig 13477 bp, 11 predicted proteins | sample TARA_Y200000002 | Tara Oceans TARA_Y200000002 (sample SAMEA2619388) | marine metagenome | biome: marine biome (ENVO:00000447); feature: surface water layer (ENVO:00002042); material: "saline water (ENVO:00002010), including plankton (ENVO:xxxxxxxx)" | depth 5 m | reverse complement strand
GGGCGATGAGGGATTCGAACCCCCGACCCCCTCGGTGTAAACGAGGTACTCTGAACCAACTGAGCTAATCGCCCTAAATAATAGGAGTGTAAATATATTTATTTTTTTATTCTTCCATCACTAATCTCATAAAATTCCTTCAAAATATCACCAACTAAAAAAGCACTTCCAGTTATTAAAACTAAGTCATTTTCATTAGCCCTATTTTTAGCTTTTAAAAAGGCTTCTTTAAATTCAAAATAAACACTACTATTTTTTTTGTTTAAAAGATTATATAAAAAATCAGGATCTAAAGATCTTTCATTTTTAGATTTTGTTAAATAAAAATAATCAGCTTTAGGAATTAAGGGTAAAATCTCTTTTATATTTTTATCTTTTGAAAATCCTAATACAATATGTAGTTGTTGGAATTTCTCATGGAATAATTGTTTTTTAATTTCATTCATTCCCTGCTGATTATGCCCAATGTCTAAAATTGTTCTTGGTTTATTTCCCAAAACATGCCATCTCCCTTTTATTGAAATATATTCTTTGGGTTGGTCTTTAATAATTAAATCTTTAGTAACAATATTTACTGCTTTTTTAGCGGTTTCCCAGTTTTTTATCTGAAACTTTGCAAGGTTATTATATTTTTCAAAATTTATATTTTCAGTAGTGTGTAGTGGAGATTTTTTTTCTTTGCAAATACTTTCAAAAATATCAAATTCTTCAATTTCAGGACCTAATAATGTAGGCGTGTTTTCTTTAATAATACCTGCTTTTTCCTTGGCAATTTCTTGCAGGTTATTTCCAAGAATATTTTCATGATCCATACCAATGGAAGTAATTACAGCTAACTCAGGACTTATAATATTGGTAGAATCTAATCTTCCTCCCAATCCCGTTTCTATTATATTTATTTCTGTCTTTGCCTTTTCAAAATAGCTAAAAGCTAGAGCAGTAGTCCATTCAAAAAAGGACGGTTTTATTTTTAGAAATAGCGTTTGATAATGGGTGTAAAATTGAATTAGATAGTCTTTTGTAATCCATTCATCATTAATTACAATTCGTTCCCTAAAATCTTCTAAATGAGGAGAGGTAAATAAACCTACTTTGTACCCATTTTTTTTATAAATATTATAGATCATATTACATACAGAACCTTTTCCATTAGTTCCAGCCACATGAATAGTTTTTATAGATTTTTCAGGGTTTCCAATAATTTTACATAGTTGTTGAATATTGCTTAAGTAAGGTTTATAAGCTTTTTTTCCTTTGTTTTGAAATGATGGATATTGATTAAATAGAAAAGCTACAATATCATTGTAGTCCTTTTTACTTTTCAATGTATTGAATTCTTTTAACCAGTCTTTCCTTCTGAATGCCAGAACCTGAAGGAGTAAATTTAAATTTTAATTTACAATCATTCTCAATATATTTTTGATCTTGGTTAGATAAGGTTACCGTTGTTTTCGAATGCGGATATAATACTTTGGTTTCTAGTACATTTCCGTCAGGGTCTATGAAAAATTGTACCATCACAAAACCCAACCAATTTTTGGGGTTAGATAGTTCTGGAGTTCCTAAAACCAATCTGCCTTTTCCGTCACCCATTCCACCACCAGTATTAGGACCTTTTCCTGTTCCAATTCCTGTTCCTTCACCTTCTCCATCACCACTTTCTTTATCGCCACTGCCTTTACCAAATAAGTTACTAAAATCATTTTTAGGTGCAGGCTCAGCTTCTACTTCTTTTTTTTCTGCAGGTTTCTCATTTTGAAATTTAGAATTATTAGTTGGAGCAATTACTGGTGATTCTTCTTGTGTTATTTCTTTTTCAGATGAAGGTGCTGTTGCTACTTCAATTGGTTTAGGACTAGAGCTACCCGGATTTCCACCCCCAGCATCACTATAATCAATAACAATTACTTCTTCAAGTGTAAATTGAGGAGGATTTTGAATTTCCATACAGCCTCTACTAAAAAAAATAAATAGCAATAGAAAAATATGAACTACCACACTTATTATAATTCCAGTTCTATTATCTTTTTTCTGTAATAATTCCAATTATTTAGTTCCTTTTGTTTTTATAACCACTTTTAAAGCATTCTGCTTAGCTATTCTTATCACTTCATAAGCAGAAGCTCTATGAGCATCTTTATCGGCCAATAGTTCAATAGCTTTATTTTTGCCAATTTCTTTTTTTATTTCGTTTTCTATAGAACTAGAAGAAATGGATTCAGGATTACTATTGAGAAAAAAATTATTGTTAGCATCTATATATACTTTAACTGGTGAAGTAAGAGACGGGTCACCACTACCTTCAGGAAGTTGAATTTCATGAGAAGTATTAACCATGGTAGAAATGATAATAAAAAATATTAGAAGTAGAAATACCAAATCTGTCATAGAAGACATACCGCCTTCAATTTTTATTTTATTACTTCCATTCATTTCTTAGTTCCATTTAAAGAAATTTTGATGTCATTTTGCTTAGCTATGTCAATTACATAAACAGAAGCTTCCCAGGAACTTTCATTACTTCCATATAATGATATTACACTATCTCTACCTAAATTATTAAGTATTTCCTTTTTAATATTTTCACTGGATATAGGAGATTTTTTATTATTAATGAAATACTCGTTTTTATCGTTAATATTAATACTTAATATTTTAGCTTCAGAAGCTGCCCCTGATTTTTTAGGTACATCTATATTTACCCCGGCAGTAATCATAGTAGATATAACAATAAAAAATATCAGAAGCAAGAATACTAAATCTGTCATAGAAGACATGCCGCCTTCAATCTTGATTTTATTTTCAGATCGAAAATTCATAATTACTTACCCGGAGCCTCAAGAATATCTATAAACTCTATAGAAGCACCCTCCATATTATGAATAACTTTATCTACCTTACTTACTAGATAATTATAAGCGACGTAGGCAATAATTCCAACAATTAAACCACCGACGGTGGTAATCATAGCTTCCATAATTCCACCAGATAAACTAGCTATTTCAAATGTTTTTTCTTTAGACATGTTTTGAAATACTTTAACCATTCCTAAAACGGTCCCTAAAAATCCAAGCATAGGTGCTACACCAGAAATGGTCGCCAACATGGAAAGTCTTCTTTCTAATTTACTAATTTCTAATTTACCTATATTTTCAATAGAAGTGGTAATATCTTTCATAGGTTTACCGACTCTTTGCAAACCCTTTTCAATCATTCTGGCTATTGGATTATTACTAGAATTACAAAGTTCTTTTGCTCCGTTTAAATCACCAGACAAAATAAAATCATTTATTTTTTGCATGAAATCCTTTTTTCCTTTCAGGGCTCTTTGAATAGTCATAAATCTTTCCATAAAAACATAAATAGCTGTAAAAGAAAAGATAAATAATAGGGACATAACTATTAAACTAGTTAAACTGTATTCTCCGCTGATAGAATCATATCCCCATATTAATTGCCACATAGATATTTGCTCAGTTTCTATTATGGTGGAATTGTCTTCTAAAAGATTAGCAGTGTTCTCTTGTATATTGAATAATAATGTTGAAAAATTCAAATTCATTTTTTAATAATTTTATTGTGAAAATACTGCTTTTTAAAAGCTGTTAGAGGCTTTGAAACAATAGAAATGAACAGGCTCCCGTTAAGTACCCTAATGCAGCAAGCCAACTAATATTCTTAAAATACCAAAAAAATGATATTTTTTCCATTCCCATTGCTACAACTCCTGCCGCTGAACCTATAATAAGCATGCTTCCGCCGGTTCCAGCAGAGTAAGCTATAAAATGCCATACCGGATTGTCTAAATCTAAATCAAACATACCCATGCTTGCAGCAACTAAAGGAACATTATCTATTATAGCCGAACCAGCTCCTAATAGAAGAACAAAAAGGTTAATATCTATTGCTTTTTGAATAGTCGATCCCAAATTAAATACAAGACCTAAAGACTCTAATGCAGCTACAGTCATTAGAATACCAAGAAAAAATAATATAGATGGCATTTCAATTTTTGAAAGGGCTTTAAAAATAGGACTTGCAGAATGTGCTGTATTTTGGTTTTGAGGCAATTCATTAAGTTGGTCTAACCTAAATTGCTTAGAACTTAGAATTTCCCCAACTAAAGTTACTATCGCTAATGACAGCATCATTCCAACATAGGGTGGTAAATGAGTAATGGTCTTAAATACTGGTACAAAAACTATCGCTGTTAACCCTAGATACAACATGGAAGACCCATGTTTGTTTTCTTTTAAATCTTCTTCTGGTGGAGTAAAATTATCTTTAAATGGGGTTAAAAAACTGGCTATAGTTGTAGGTACTAACATACATATTAGAGAAGGTAAAATCAGTAATTTTATTAGCTCTAGGGTAGATACTTTTTTACCCATCCATAACATAGTAGTTGTTACATCTCCAATTGGAGACCATGCTCCACCTGCATTTGCAGCAATAATAATTAAACCTGCAAACCATAGCCTATCCTTATTTTCTTTAATAAGTTTTCTTAAAATAGTAATAAGAACAATGGTAGCGGTTAAATTATCTATTATAGCAGAAAGTATAAATGCTAATATGCACATTATCCAAAGAAGTATACTCTTCTTTTTAGTTTTAATAAATCTTTTAATAGTAGAAAAACCGTTAAAATGATCTATAATTTCAACAATAGTCATTGCTCCTATTAAAAATATTAGAATTTCACATGTTTTACCAAAATGATGTAGTAGAGTATCTTCAAACCAATTCATTTTAGAAATTCCATGATGTTCACTATGGTGAGGTAAACTAGAAAAGCCTTCGACCATAATATGTTTACTTGAGTCAAACCAATGGTTAAAATTATCTAATCCAAAAGCGATTAAAGCCCAAGAAATGGACATCATTAAAAGAGCAGGAACTAATTTATCTATTTTGATCGAATGCTCTAAAGTTATGGCAAGATATCCTAAAATAAAAACTATAACTATTGCTGTCTCCATACAGTAAAATTAAATTAGTTGTTTTAAAGCAATTTCAAAGGCAGTTTTTGAAATCTGAGTTTTCATCGAATTTTTATCGTAAATATTTTGAATAGCAAATTTAATAGTTTTAGAAGTATCTAGAAAGATTTTTTCATCTTCTAATTTTTCTAAGTCATTACTCATTAAATAGGCAAAAACTCTAGCCATTCCACAATTGGAAATAAAATCGGGTAGCAGACTTATATTTTGGTCTGTAAATTCTGAAATAGGCCCAAAAAATATTTCATTATCTGCAAAAGGGACGTTAGCACCAGGAGCAATTACTTCGATCCCAGATTTTATCATTTTTTCAACTTGATTTTGCTTGATTAGTCTTGAAGCAGCGCAGGGCAAAAATATTTCGCATTTTAAATCCCATATCTTTCTATTAATTTCATCAAAAGGTCGAATTTTTTTAGATACTAAGGAATTGTCTTTTTTTTCCAGAAACAGTTTTTTGATTTCTTCAAATGTAAAACCGGTTTCATTAATCAATCCCCCTTCTTTGTCAATTATTCCAACAATTTTTGCTCCCTCTTGAGAAATGTAATAGGCTGCAGCTGCACCTACATTTCCCCAACCTTGAACTACCACTCTTTTGCCTTTTAAATCTCCTCCATAGATATTGTAGAAATGCTTTACAGATTCGGCTACACCATATCCCGTAATCATATCAGCTACCACGAACTTTCTAGTTACGTCCGGAGAATATTTATCAATTTCAATAGCCTTCAAAACACCAAGTCTTAACTGCCCAATTCTATTAATTTTTTGAGATTCTCTAGGTTGAAAATGGCCATTAAAAACCCCTTCTTGAGGATGCCAGACTCCACAATCTTCAGTAATTGGAATTACCTCCTGTATTTCATCAACATTTAAGTCACCCCCAGTTCCATAGTAGTGTTTTAGTAATGGAGTTACGGCTTTATACCATCTTTTTAAAACGTCTTTTTTTCTTGGATCTTTTGGATCAAAATTTATTCCAGACTTGGCCCCACCAATTGGGGGTCCAGAAACGGTAAATTTCACTTCCATTGTTTTGGCTAGTGAGATTACTTCATGTTGGTCTAACCCAAGTCTCATTCTAGTACCTCCTCCAGCTGCTCCTCCTCTTAATGAATTGATAACCACCCAACCTTTAGCTTCAGTTTCAGAGTCTTTCCACTGAAAAATAATTTCAGGGACTTTACTTTCAAATTTTTGGAGTAAATTTTTCAAATTAACTTATAATCAATCAAATGTAAAAAAGAAATTAAGTATTCTTTAAAATACACGAAACTCTTTTCTTAAAATTATGGTGTAAAAATGATTCCTGACTTTAAATCCCTTGTTGCACCGGTAACAGATGATAAACAATTAACTTCATCTCTAATTTTTAAGACACCAAGTAAACTAAAAATTAATGCTTCTTTATATTCAATGAGAGTTGATTCTGGAATTACAACTTGTACATTGAATTCCTTTAATTTTTGAATCCAAAACTGATTGTGGACCCCACCGCCAGTAACAAGTAATTTTCTTTTATCACCAATTATTTTTTTAATGGATTCCGCTAAATGAAAACCCGTTGTGAAAAGCTGGTCGTAAAGAGAACAATTACTTTTAGTTAAAACAGGTAAATACCACTTTTTAAAATCTTCGATAGAAAGGGATTTTGGAAATGGCTGATTAAAAAAGGATAATTCATTTAATTTCAATATCAAATCATTATTTAGTTCCCCTTTTTTAGCTAGGTGTCCATTTTTATCAAATGGAAATCCCATTTTTTCAGTCAAGTAATTAGAACTCATATTAGCAAAATTAATATCTCCTGCGATAATTGGATTTTTATAATTTAAAGAAATATTAGCTACGCCTCCTAAATTCAAACACGCATCGTAGTTATTAAAAAGTAGTTGATCTCCAATAGGAACTAAGGGTGCCCCTTGACCATTAAATGCAACATTAAGGGATCTAAAATCAGTAACAGTTTTTAAATTAGTAATTGCACAAATTTGATTTCCATTTCCTATTTGACAAGAAAAACTATTTTGAGTTTCATGAAATATTGTGTGGCCATGAGAACTAATTAAATCTATTTCTGTTTTGTTAATGTTATTTTCTAAAATAAATTCATTGATCTTTTTTCCAATAAATTTTCCAAATTCATGATCAAGTAACACAAAATCACGGCTTTTAAGTAAGTGCGCATTAATTAGTTGTTCCTTCCATTTTTTAGTGTATGAAATAGTACGGCATTTAAGGATTTCATATTGCCATCTTTTCTTTAAAAATAATTTACAATAAACAATGTCTAACCCATCCAAAGAGGTGCCTGACATTATTCCTATTGCATGGTAAACATTCATAAATTAAATGTAAATCAAATACTTACAATATAGTATTTATTTTATAGTTTTAGGGCTAAATTAATTATATGAATTTCAATTTAACTGAAGAACACCTAGCAGTACAAGAAGCTGCTAAAAATTTTGCTGAATCAGAATGTAAGCCTGGAGTAATTGAAAGAGATAGAGAGCAAAAAGTTGGTTTAAAGCAATTAAAACAATTAGGAGATTTAGGGTTTATGGGAATGATGGTAGACCCAAAGTATGGAGGAAGTGGAATGGATACCTTAAGTTATGTTCTTGCAATTGAAGAAATTTCTAAAATAGATGCCTCCACTTCTGTAGCAATGTCTGTAAATAATAGTCTAGTATGTTGGGGAATAGAGAATTTTGGTAACCAATACCAGAAACAAAAATATTTAGTTCCTTTAGCCAAAGGAGAAAAAATAGGGGCTTTTTGTTTGTCTGAACCTGAAGCTGGTTCAGATGCTAGTTCTCAAAAAACGACTGCTATAGATAAAGAAGATTATTATCTTTTAAATGGAACAAAAAATTGGATTACTAATGGGAGTACTGCATCTACCTATTTAGTAATTGCTCAAACAGATATTGAAAAAGGTCATAGAGGAATAAATGCATTTATATTAGAAAAAGGAATGGAGGGGTTTGAAATAAGTGTAAAAGAAGATAAATTAGGTATTCGAGGAAGTGACACCCATACTTTGGTTTTTAACGATGTTAAGGTTCCTAAAGAAAATAGAATAGGGGAAGATGGTTTTGGATTTAAGTTTGCTATGAAAACTTTAGCTGGTGGTAGAATTGGAATTGCAGCTCAAGCTTTAGGAATTGCTGCAGGAGCTTACGAATTATCTTTAGCTTATTCTAAAGAGAGAGAAACGTTTGGGAAACCCATAAATCAACATCAGGCAATTCAATTTAAGTTGGCAGATATGTATGTAGATATTGAAAATGCTAGAAATTTAGTTTATAAAGCTGCTTGGCATAAAGATCAAAATATGGATTATAATCTTTCAGGTGCAGTGGCCAAACTTCACGCTTCCGAAGTAGCTATGAAAACAACGGTAGAAGCAGTTCAAATCCACGGCGGATATGGATATGTTAAGGAATACCATGTAGAAAGATTAATGAGAGATGCTAAAATCACTCAAATTTATGAAGGAACTTCAGAGATTCAAAGAATTATTATAGCAAGAAATACGATTAATAAATAAAAAAAGAGGGATTTTAATCCCTCTTTTAAAATTCTGTTTGTTGGACTAAATTATTGCCAAGCATCTAATCCGCTAGGACTTCCTATTCTATCCATTGCACATCTAAAACCAATAGCGGAGGAAGATCGGTTTTCTTCTAAATATCTTCTAGCTCCTGGATTTAAGTAATAAGCTCTATCTTTCCAGCTAGCTCCTTTGTAAACTCTTGATTTGTCTGAAATAAGAGTGGTAAGCTTAGCGGCAGGATTATTTCCATAACCACTTTCTTTTCCCCTTTGGTACATTACAAAATCTTCATTAAATTTACCAGAATTAAATTCATCAATTCTAGCAGAGTTGTAATCCGGATCACCAGGGTGTTTAATAGATGATTTTAAATCACCATCTAAATAATCTATATTATCTGCAATTCTATAATTACTTCTTTTCATATTTTCTTCTGCAGTAACGTCTCTCATCATCACATTTCCAGGAGTATTTAGTATATAATCTGACATTCCAGCTCTAAGCATTGGACTAATTTCTATAGAGTACCCAGATAAACTAGGATCTTGTTCTACTTGCAACTCAAAATCTTCAAATACTTGATCAAAAATTTCTTGTATTTTATTAGATGCTTCAATTACTTGCTTATTCTTCAGTAAATCTTTAGCTTCCTTTACATACTGATCAATAATAATTAGTAGTTCTTTTTCAACAGAATCCAATCTACTTTTCTTTACATAGCCATAAGTTCTTTCTCCAACACCAACTTTATCTTCTCTTTCAGCTTTAAATTCAGTTATATATTGTTCAATACCTTCAATGTCATACACAGTAATATTGTATTTTTCATCTACTGCCCCCGAAGCGTTTAAAACTTTAGTTTTAAAAACATTTCCTCTAAAAGGACGAAATTCATCTGCATCTTCCGATGTTAGCGGTCTGTAAACATCTAATACCCATTCACTAACATTTCCAGCCATGTTGTATAAACCATAATCGTTAGGCCAGTAAGAATATACAGGAGCAGTAATATCTGCATTATCATTTAAATGACCAGAAACGCCCATATAATCTCCTCTTCCTCTAACAAAATTAGCTAGCATATCTCCCTGAAAGTTTTCTTGGGGATTTCTTACCCAGTGACCATCCCAAGGATAAAGTCTTTTTTCTATCACTCTCTCGTCAATGGTATTACCAATGAGTCCATAAGCGGCAAATTCCCATTCAGCTTCGGTAGGTAGTCTGTAACGCGGTAGGATAATCCCATCACTCATTCTAACATTTCTTGTAGCACGTTCTTTTTCTTTTAATTTTCCGGTAGTTGGATCATATCCACCTTTTGAAGGGTCTAAATTAGCAATTTGTCCTTGTGGATTTAATCCTTGTTCGTATTGACCAGCCATGTAAGCATCAGTAGTAAAGGGTTCATTTTGTTGGTTTGGATTCATTAATAAAATACCTTCTCTTATTAAAATAAATTCGTTAACTCTATCAGTTCTCCATCTGCAAAACTCATTAGCTTGCATCCAAGAAACGCCAACTACTGGATAATCTCTGTAAGCAGGATGTCTTAAATAGTATTCAACATATTTTTCATTGAAACCTAGTTTTTCTCTCCAGCTTAAAGTATCAGGTAAAGATTTTTTATATACCATTGGGTATTCGGTGTAGGTTCTTCCCACCCAATACATATATTCACACCAATGAAAATTAGAAATTTCAGTTTCGTCTAAATAAAAGGATGACACGGTTACTCTTCTTGGAACATTGTGATTCTCATAAGTAACATCTTGTTCTACTCTTCCCATAGTAAAACTTCCACCTTCAATCAAAATTAATCCAGGACCAGTTTCCTGTTCAGCATAAGGGACTTTTTGAAAACCTCCATTCTTAGAGTTGTTATAATCCCAACCAGTTATACTTGAGGTTTCATATTCAGTACTACAACTAGAAATTAATCCGATTAGCAATAATGTAGATGTCAAATAAATTAAAATATTTTTCATTTCAATAAGTTTATAGTATCGCAATTAACGTATTAAGAATGCGAAAGTTACAAATTTATGCTTTTTTTTAGAAAGAAGGACAACTTAATGTATTGTAAAGTTTATTTTTATTTTCACAGTTCAAATTTATTTGAATGGAAATTTCATGACTTCCTGAGGTGGCAAGCTGTAATCTTGAAAAATTTATTCCATAACTGTAACCAATATTTATTTGACCAACTTTAACTCCTAATATTACCGAATAATTTTGATTATTTCTGTACCACAGTCCAGCAACATAAGCCCCTTTCTCTAAATATAGCCCCAAATTAAGTTGTTTACTATCACCTTGTTGCTTCCATATAATATTAGGAGAGATAATTAGAGGCTCATGATCTATCTGAGATTTATGGTTCAGTACAGTTAAATGATATCCTAAATTGACTGTATATTTTCTCAATAACAGAGCGTCGAGACTTAAGTTTGTTTGATTAGGCTGAGTTAAATGATGAGCTGAAACCCCAAAAAACAATGTTTTGCTGTACCCTAATAAACCAGAGCTAAAGTCCAACCCACTTTTAGAATCATTATATCCAAAATTAGATGTGGGATTTACAAATCCACGAATTGGATCAATATTGTCAATAAATGTAAGTTGGTCAAAAAACAGCTTATTTTGCCATAAACTTGCTTCAAAACCAGTTCTCAAATGAAAATTTTTGGAAAGTATAATTTCATATGAGTAAATGCCACTAACTCTAATGTTTTTAAGTGAGGTCGATAATTGATCATTTAGTACAATCAAACCTAAACCGCCGTGTAATTTACGGTTATCTTGGTCGTAAGAAATAGAGGTAGTATTATATACATTAGGAAGTCCAGACCACTGAACTCTGTGATTGGCACTTATTCGAGGACAATTATTAGTGCCAGCAAAAGCAGGATTTAAGTAAAGTGGATTGGCATAAAATTGGACAAATTCTGCATCTTGACTTAGTGACTTTTTATTTCCACATAAGATTATAAAAAGAATTACTATTAAAAAATAGATACGTATTAAATATGTTTTTTTTTGGTAAATAATTTTAATTTAAAAAGTAAAATTCTAATAAATGTATCTCAAAATAATAGTAATCAATCTAAAATTGTACAATATTACTTCTAATTTTGAGTTAATAAATAACAAAATTTATAGGTGAAATATTGTAATTTTTTAGTTTATTTAACTTTTAGCCCTCTTTTTTTTCTTTCTCAGTCTCAATTAGTAATTCAAAAAAAGATTAGCTACCGTAATATTGGTTGGACTAAAAACACCAAAAAAAATCTAAAGTGTCCAGTTAAAGGTTTTGTAGACCAAACTTCTTTGCAACCTATTTATCAAACTTCTATTAACTCAGGAAATTATACCATATCATCTTTTGAATTTAATGAAAGAAAGTTGTCAGAAGAAGAACTAATACCTTATAAAGGAATTAATTTTGATTCCATATACATTGCTCAGTTAAGAAAACAAGAGCAAAATAGCAATTTATCAAATCAATTATTACTAATAAATTGCTTAAGATTTTCTAAAAATCAACTATTTCTTATTTCAGATTTTAAAATTAATTTAACCCAATCAAACAACCAAGAAACACCAATAAAGAGATCTAGTTTTGTAGGGCAATCTGTTTTAAGCGATGGTTCTATCTGGTATAAATTCAGTAATCCTAATTCGGGTATATACAAATTAGATTACAATTATTTATTGTCGAATGCTATAATTGATGGAGCTATTTCTTCTTCTAGTATACATCTGTTTTCTAACAATAAAGGACTTTTAAGTTTAGTTAATGACAATTCTAGACCAGACGATTTGGAACAACAGTCCATATTTATTTCTGATGGTGGAGATGGATGGTTTTCTCAAGGAGATTATATTTTATTTTACTTAAATGGTCCCGATAGAATTAACTGGGACGGTCAGAATTTTAATCATACAAAACATATTTATTCAGATAGTGCTTATTGTTACTTAAACATAAATCCTAACAGGAACACTAAACAATTAGACACTCTTGACGAGAATTTTCAAAATTCTAGTCAGATAATTGATCAATTTAAAGATTTTGAATACCTAAATGAAGATAAAATAAATTTACTCAAGTCCGGATCGCAGTGGTTTGGTGATGTTTTTGATTTAACGAATGTTTACAATTATGCTTTTCCATTTAACAATTGCGTTGATTCTTCCCATTTTAAAATTAGCTTAATGAGTAAATCTAATTATTCAACGGCCTATTTTTACCCTTCCATTTTTAATGTTAATCTTTCAGTCCCAATATCTTCATCAGGTTCTTCATATTATTCAGACGTTGGTAAAATTGCTATCGCCGAGTTTGATGTATTAAATAACCCCAATGCCCCCTTTGAATTAAGATTAGAATACTCAAATAATGGTGCTCCATCCTCGAAAGGCTATTTAGATTATATTGAAGTGAATTGCTCAAGAACTATTCAAGTCGATAATCAAGAATTTGATTTCCATTTATTTGGTTTGGCTGGTTCAACCAGTCACTCTAAAATTATTGTTAAAAATGCATCTTCAGTAAATATGATCTGGGATATTTCCAATCTAAACGAAGTAAAAAATATTATGTATCAGAGTTCTGGAGACACAACATCATTCAATACTTTATTGGATACTCTAAAACATTTTATTGCAATCAGTGGAAATAACTTTCCTTATCCGAAGTTTGAAAAGCAAGTATTAACCCAAAACCTTCATAATTTCAATGAGGTGGATATGATTATTGTAAGTCCTAATGAATTTTTATCTGCTGCTCAAGAACTAAAATCCATTCACCAAATGGACGGACTAGATGTGATTGTAGTCACTGATGAAGAGATTTATAATGAATTTTCTGGAGGAATTCCAGATGCTAGTGCGATTAAGCAATTTTTAA
>TARA_Y200000002_G_scaffold311131_1_pt1 | contig 13479 bp, 9 predicted proteins | sample TARA_Y200000002 | Tara Oceans TARA_Y200000002 (sample SAMEA2619388) | marine metagenome | biome: marine biome (ENVO:00000447); feature: surface water layer (ENVO:00002042); material: "saline water (ENVO:00002010), including plankton (ENVO:xxxxxxxx)" | depth 5 m | reverse complement strand
GCATTATCAAGCTCAGCTGCAATTTCATCTGTGGTTGGCCATAGTTCTTTTAGATACACCTCATTTCCGTCTTTGTCCCTACCAAGCGGTTCGGTTGCTAGATCTATATCAACGGTTCCTGCTAATGCATAAGCTACCACTAAGGGGGGTGAAGCTAAGAAATTGGCCTTCACATAGGGATGAATACGCCCTTCGAAGTTTCGGTTTCCAGATAACACTCCTGCTACAATCAAATCACCTTCCTTGACCGCCTTTTCTACGGGGGCAGGAAGTGGCCCTGAATTCCCAATACAGGTAGTACAACCGTAGCCTACTAGATTAAAACCTAAGGTGTCCAAGTATTCAGTTAGTCCAGCTTCATTCAAATATTCCGTCACGACTCGGGAGCCAGGTGCCAATGAGGTTTTGACATATGCTGGCACTTTCAAGCCTCGTTCTACTGCTTTCTTGGCGACAATACCTGCTCCCAACATAACACTTGGGTTGGAGGTGTTTGTACAACTGGTTATTGCAGCAATCACTACATCACCATGTTTCATTTCAATATCTTGGCCATTGCGGTACATCGCTTTGTTAGCTAGCTGATCTTGAGCTAGAGCAAAGCCCATCGTGGGATTGCCGCTCGTTAAAGCCGCCTCAAAAGTACGCTTCATATTACCTAATGTTATTCGATCATGTGGTAATTTTGGGCCTGCAAGCGAGGTTTCAACCGTACTTAAGTCCAACACAAGCGTGCTGGTAAAGTGAGGATCTAGTGTGTCATCGGTACGGAATAAACCCTGGGCTTTGTTATAGTACTCAACAAGTTGCACCAGTTCTTCTGATCGTCCAGTGCGCCGCATATACCGTAAGGATTCATGATCAATAGGGAAAAATCCCATGGTGGCTCCATATTCCGGCGCCATATTGGCTATGGTCGCCCGGTCAGGCAAACTCATATTGCTAATTCCTTCACCATAAAACTCGACAAATTTTCCTACTACACCATGCTTACGAAGCATCTGGGTGACAGTTAGCGTTAAATCAGTTGCCGTAACGCCCTCTCTAAGCTTCCCTGTTAATTTCATCCCTACTACCTCTGGAACTAACATGCTAATAGGTTGTCCTAGCATAGCTGCTTCCGCCTCAATACCTCCAACGCCCCATCCTAATATTCCAAGACCATTAATCATTGTAGTATGTGAATCAGTTCCTACCAAAGTATCTGGATACGCAGTAATGGACCCATCTTCCTCTGTTCTTGTAAATATTCCTCTCGCTAAATATTCCAGGTTCACTTGGTGTACAATTCCTCGCCCAGGAGGTACCACTCGAAAATTATCGAAAGCCTTTTGACCCCATTTTAAAAACTCATATCGCTCTCGGTTGCGCTCCATTTCTTTTTCGACATTATGCATGAACGCAAATTCTTGCCCAAACATATCTACCTGAACTGAGTGATCAATAACTAAATCAACAGGTACTTGGGGGTTTATGGCTTCAGGGTTTCCACCCATACGCTTAATTGCGGAGCGAAGAGCGGCTAAATCAACTACTGCAGGGACCCCTGTGAAGTCTTGAAGCACTACTCTGGAAGGCTTAAATGGTATTTCTCCCTGTGGATTTTCAGGCGCATAATTGGCCAGTGTTTCAATGTCTTTTGCTGTGACTAGATAATCATCATACTCACGCAGCACCGCTTCCAATAATATTTTTATTGAAAATGGCAGCCTATCAACTCCCTCATAGCCCATCTCTTTTAGTTTGGACAGACTAAACATATGTGCTGTGCCATTTCCTGTTTCAAATGCTACTCTTGTGTTCTTAAAATCGCTCATTTAGGAGTCTTTTTGTGAATGTGTTGGATGTATGTGATGATAAAATGGTAAGAGGCTAGCATCCGCATTTATTCAAGCCCATGCTTACCCATTACAGAATATAAATGTACGAATTTTTTCCCTATTTGGGGAAGTCCAACCTACCTTTTCGTGCGGCTTACTTTATAAGTAGCATTGTTTTTGTTATTCGCTCACCATCAAACTCTAAACTATACATATATAAACCACTCGATAACCTATCCAGACCGGCACTGAAACGGACTTCATGTGTCCCTGCTGAACGATATTCATCGATTATTATCTGTACTGAACGGCCTAGCATATCATAGACGGTTAGTCTCACCTTTGAAGCCTTTTCCAAACTAAAGGGAATTGTTGTGGTAGGATTAAACGGATACGGGTAATTGTTGCCAAGTTGAGTTTGGTATGGTTGGTCTGTGTTATTTAGGGGATTCTCGTTCAATTCATTGGCCACTAGTACGTCTAAATTAGGTTCCCCTGGAGTTCCTCCATTTGCAGAAGCACTCCAAAATCGAGCCTGAGCATTGTCTAATAGTGGATGCACTAGGGCTAAACTAGCTCCTTGCCCATCTGCAGCGGTTGGCCAAGGAGACTAATCGTCATATCGGACTGAATCTACTAACTGTGCCTGTGCATTGAATAGTCGCAGTAACTCCCCAGAACCAGCAAATCCAAATCCAATTGATCCTTCTGCCACGCTGACCGTAGGATATGCTGCAGCAAAATCTTCTGGCTTTCGTACTAATACCCGAAAACCTCCTTCTGCCATCATACTTCCTGGAGCAAAGTAATACCAATGCGCATCGTCTGAATCTGAGAAAAACCAATAACTCATATCAACCGCATAATCATTAGGATTGTGTAATTCGGCCCAGTCATCAGAATCCTGGGTAAATGCAACATTATAATGAATCTCGTTAATGACCACCTCACTGGTTTGTGTGGATGTAATAGGCTCGAATATGGCCTGAATCTCACTATTTTTGTCAAGCGTAACTCAAATGCCAGCGCTGTTGGATTGACTAAGACCCTCCCAACGCGCAAACCGGTATCCCGCAGCGGGTATAGCTCGAAGTTGGGCAGGTATACCTTTGTATAATAGCACATATTCATTGGTGTCACTTCGAACCCCTTCAACCCGAATAACTCCAGATTTTACACGGTTTACCCTTATGATAAGGCTGTGTAAGCCATTTGTATCGAAAAAACTCGACTGTTTAATAAGTAAAGACTGAGTATACTAATGCAATAGGCCATAAATTGATAAATTATATTGCTGATTCCATTTAATTATCTAACGCTAACTAAGAAAAGTATCTTTCATACAGCTTTATAATTATAATTGTTGATAAGTAGTTTTTTTTCCCGTAATTTTTATGCCTTTCTAAAAAAGCAACTAAACACAAATACTGTGGATACTTTAAGTTTCAAAACATACTCAGCTAAAGCCAGTGATATCGATAAGAACTGGGTTTTAGTGGACGCCGAAGACCAACCATTAGGACGACTGAGTAGTATAGTTGCGTCAATTTTACGTGGCAAAAATAAACCTACTTTTACTCCTCATATGGATACAGGCGATAATGTTATTGTAATTAATGCTGAAAAAGTAAAATTGACCGGCAAAAAAATGACGGACAAGATGTACTTCCACCACACTTTTTATCCAGGTGGTGAGCGATTTACAAGTGCCGAAGCAAAAATGGCAAAAAACCCAACATCATTGGTTACTATGGCTGTCAAAGGCATGTTACCAAAAAACAAATTGGGTAGAAAAATTTTAAAAAATCTACGTGTGTATGCCGGTCCTGTTCATCAGCATACTGCACAGAATCCTGAAATTGTAGAGCTCTAAACTATCATGGCCCAAGCAAATTATCTAGGACGAAGAAAAACCTCTACTGCTCGCTTATACGTTAAGCCAGGAACAGGTGTATTTATCGTTAACAACGTACCCATCGAAGAATATCTACCGGTAAAAGCTATGCGTAATATTGCTCTTTCACCGATGCACATTACTGAAATGGATGGACAATTCGACATCAAAGTTACCGTACGAGGTGGGGGAAAGGCAGGACAAGCTGGCGCTATACAGCATGCACTTGCACGTGCCATCGATGGGGAACAAGAAGGCATGCACTCACGTCTAAAAGAGCATGGGCTTCTAACACGCGACAGTCGCATGGTTGAGCGTAAGAAATACGGACAACCAAAGGCGCGTAAACGTTTCCAATTCAGTAAACGATAACCAGAACATAACATTAATTAGCCTGTACAAATTCTATATTCTACTGGTTGATTTTTGCGATTAGAGCTCAGCTCAACACACAAAAACACATGTGTGGTGATCTTTAACTAGGTGTTAACAGATAGAGTTGTTTATTCAACAATTTAACTCTGCTAATAGGTTTAAAGAGTTGATCCACACAGAGGAATAACCTAATACAATATATCATGCCTAAAGCAGCCTCCATTCAGGAACTACTTCAATCAGGTGCCCACTTTGGTCACTTAACCCGTCGATGGAACCCCAAGATGAAAGAATTCATCTTTATGCAACGCAACGGGATCCATATCATCGATTTAAAGAAGACACAAAATTATCTTCAAGAAGCCATCGACGAAATCCAGAATTTATCACGTGCTGGAAAAACTATTTTATTTGTAGGTACTAAAAAACAGTCGACCGAAATAATTCGTAATGAAGCGGTTAGATCTGGAATGCCTTATGTAACACACCGTTGGTTAGGCGGTATGTTAACCAATTTTACTACCGTTAGAAAAAGTATTTCTCGTATGGAAGAAATCGAGCGTATGAAAACAGATGGTACATTTGACGAGCTCACCAAAAAAGAGCGACTTATGCTTTCTCGTGAGCAAGAAAAACTTGAAAATACACTCGGTGGTATTGCCAACATGAACCGCCTACCAGGTGCTATTTTTGTCGTAGATATTCAGAAAGAACATTTAGCAGTAAGTGAAGCCATTAAACTGCACATTCCTATTATTGCCATGGTAGATACTAACAGTGATCCTGATGTTCCTGATTACATTGTTCCGTGTAATGACGATTCTGCACGAACTATTCAGCTAGTAACCTCACAGGTAGCCGACGCCATTATCGAAGGATCGGCTGAACGTGAAGCATATGAAGAAGAAGCATATATGGAAGAACTAGCCATGGATGCCAAAGAAGATTCTAATGAGGATCTAGAACCTAAAACCAAATTGCGTTCTCGCCGCAAGAAAAAAGATACCAGCAATCTTGAGACCTTAGAACCTCAAGACGCACCTTCTGAGAAGGCAGAAGACGCAACTATCTCTACAAATGAAGATACCTCAGATAAAGCGACTACCGAAGACAGCGCTTCAGAAGAAAAAGCGTAATTCACCAATTTAATCACCAAACTTTCAATCTTGGAGACATACAAATGAGCATTTCTGCCACAGATGTAAAGAAGCTAAGAGACATGACCGGAGCAGGCATGATGGACTGTAAAAAAGCCTTGGCAGAAGCCGAGGGTGATTTTGACAGTGCTGTTGAGATTCTTAGAAAAAAAGGCCAAAAGGTAGCTCACAAGCGAGCCGATCGTGAAGCCAAAGAAGGGTTAATTCTCACACGAATTAGTGAAGACGCCAAAAAAGCAGTGGCCATTGAGATTAACTGTGAAACCGATTTTGTAGCTCGTAACGAAGATTTTCAAGCACAAGCTGATACCTTCTTAAATGCAGCTTATGACAACGACACAGGGTCTGTTGAGGCATTATTAGCTATTAAAATTGACGGCCGTAGTATAGCCGATCATCTTCAAGACATGACGGGTAAAATTGGAGAAAAAATCCAAATCAGTACGACCATACTTACAACCACCGATGGCGCCATGGTTAGTTACATTCACCCAGGTAATCAATTGGGCGTACTTGTCGAATTCGACGGACCTTCTATCGACCCAGAAATCGGCAAAGATATTGCGATGCAAGTAGCAGCTATGAAGCCAATTGCCGTCACTGAAGCTGAAGTTGACGCCTCTGTTGTAGAGAAAGAATTGGAAATAGCCAAAGAACTTCTTATCAATGAAGGTAAACCAGAAGAAATAGCGGAAAAAGCTGCAAAAGGTAAGCTACGACGCTTTTATGAAGAGCTAGTTCTTCTGAATCAAAAATTTGTGAAGGATAATAGCTTGTCTGTTAAAAAATATTTACAGGATAACAACGCACCTCTTGTTGTATCCTTCCATCGAATTCAATTAGGCGAAGACGCTTAATTAAAATTTCAGTACATTAAGCTGACTTGATTTTCAAGTCAGCTTTTTTTTATCCTATAAATCCAAATAGCGTGGCAAATACATACAAACGCATACTTTTGAAGCTCAGTGGCGAAGCTTTGCTGGGAGAACAGGGACATGGTATCGATGGGAAAATTCTTCATCAGTACGCCAAAGAAATCAAATCTATCCATGAGCAAGGCATAGAAATCTGTATTGTAATTGGTGGAGGGAACATATTTCGCGGAGTGAAAGGAGCTACCGAAGGCATGGATCGTGTTCAAGGTGATTATATGGGAATGTTAGCAACGATGATTAATGCGATGGCACTCCAAGATGCGCTGGAACGTAGTGGGATAATGACTAGACTAATGAGTGCTATTCGAATGGAAGCTATTGCTGAGCCATTTATACGCCGAAGAGCTGTCAGACATCTCGAAAAAGGACGAGTCATCATCTTTGGTGCCGGAACCGGTAACCCCTATTTTACCACCGATACCGCTGGAGCCCTTCGAGCTATTGAGGTAGAGGCCGATGTAATACTCAAAGGTACTCGGGTTGATGGAATTTACAACGCAGACCCAGAAACTACTCCCGATGCTATTAAATTTAATACTATTACTGGCGATGAAGTCCTAAAAAGACGCTTATCCGTAATGGACCTCACGGCATTTACTCTATGCCGTGAAAACGAAACCCCCATTATCGTCTTTAATATGAATAAAGAGGGTACACTTAAGAAGATTGTCTGCGAAGGCAGTAATGATGGTACCACGGTGATTTGGTAATAAACTGTCCCACAAATTATTAAGATTTATACCACACATTTAGTATTTTCGAAGGTGGTATATGGCATACATCAACCCGTAGGGAGATATGTTAGGAAGGCGATACCATAATAACTCAGTTGAACAAAAACTTGGTAGGAGAACATTATGATTGCGGACGAACTGCAAGAAATAGTAGATGAAGCAGAAATGAAAATGGACGATGCGGTTCAATATTTAAAAAAAGAATTTTCGCATATTCGAGCCGGTAAGGCAAACCCCACATTAATCCAAGGTATTCATGTAGAATACTATGGTGCCCAAACCCCCCTTCAGCAATTGGCGAATATTTCAGCCCCTGAACCACGATTACTTTTAGTACAGCCCTATGATAAAAGTATTATAACAGATATAGAAAAAGGGATTATGTCCTCAGGTTTGGGACTCAACCCAATGAATGATGGTGATTTGATTCGTATACCTCTACCTATTTTAACCGAGGAGCGACGCAAAGAATTAGTAAAAGTGGCTAAGGATAAATCTGAACAAGCACGAATTAGCATTCGTTATGCACGTCGAGATGCCAATGATGCGGTGAAAAAAGCTGTCGAGTTCCATTCATTGCCCGAAGATTCTAAATTTGAGGCAGAAGCGGAAGTTCAAAAAGTGACCGATGGGCACACTAGCAATGTAGATCAACTATTGCAGCTAAAAGAATCGGAAATAATGACCGTCTAAATTTCTTGGCTTCCAAGTAAGCCAAGAGCCTAAGCCCCGTAAACGTTGTACATATCTGAACTAGAATTACAAGGATTTAAAAGTTTTGCTCATAAAACAAAAGTGAGCTTTGATAGTGGAATTACTTCCATTGTCGGACCAAATGGGTGCGGTAAATCTAACATTGTAGATGCCTTACGGTGGGTACTAGGAGAACAGCGACCTTCGTTGTTGCGATCTTCGGCAATGAGTAATGTGATTTTTAATGGTACAGCCAAGAAAAAAGCTCTTGGGCTAGCTGAGGTGTCTCTAACTTTTATAAATGATAAAGGTATTTTACCCATTGAATATTCAGAGCTCACCATCACTCGGCGTTTATACCGATCTGGAGATTCAGAATACCTTATAAATGGTACTTCATGCCGATTAAAAGACATCATGGAATTGTTCATGGATACCGGCATGGGTTCGGATGCGTATTCGGTGATTGAGCTTAAGATGGTAGAGGAAATTTTAAATGATAAAAACAACGATCGGCGGAAACTTTTTGAAGAGGCTGCCGGTGTCACGAGGTATAAGGATCAGCGAAAAAGAAGCCTCAGAAAGCTTGAGGAAACAAGTAAAGATCTTCAGCGCATCGATGATTTATTGATTGAATTACGCAAGAAAACACGAAGCTTAGGAATCCAAGCAGAGAAAGCGATCAAGGCAAAAGGATATAAAGAAGAACTAGAAAAACTTGATAAAGCGCTCTCCATGCATGAGTACGAGAGGATTCAACAAGAACTAAATCCATTAATTGAACGCGTAAACTCCGCAGAGCTTGAAAAAACACAGCTCCAGCAAAAACTGAATACACTTGAAGCTGAAGATGAGCAGACTCGGAAAGCCCTCGTGGAAAAAGAACGAGCACAGTCCGAAGCTCAACGCAGAGTACAATCCCTAGCAGAAGCTGTTCAAGAAGCTACCACCCAAATCCGTATTGCCCAGCAAAAAATTGAAAGCGAAGAAAAAGTTCTAAGTGAATATAAAAGGGATATCGAACAGGGTAATAAGGATTTAGCAGAGTTACAGCAAGTTCGAACACACAGTCAGGAAAAACTAGAGGAATTTGCTACAGAACAAGGACGATCTGAGAAAAGCTTAGAAGATTCAAGAGTCATTTACACCCAAACCCAACAGCAATACAGCAAAATTCGCCACGAAATATATGAGCTTGAAGTTCAAATAAGTGCAGCTAAAAATGAATTAACTCAGCTTCAAGCCAAGCGAATTAAAATTGAGTCCAAACTCGAAAATACCGAAGGTGATCTTGAACATATTGAGTCTGAGATTTCTAATTTGAATAGTGAAATTGCTACTATTACTGAGCAACAAAGTAATGTAGATGAACAGCTAGAAAAAATGTTCAGCGATCGAAGCCAACAGGAAAAGTCGTTAGAAGAGGCTCGTGCAAAAAAAGAACAATTCGCTCATACCCAGAACGAGACGAAGGATCAGATTCGCAGCCTGAGCAGTGATTTAGCATCAGCCGAGTCAGAATCGCAGCTCCTTCAAGATTTAGCCGCTTCCAATGAAGCTTTTCCATCGAGTGTCCAATATCTATTAGAAGAGCAGCGATTTAATTTTAAAAGCATGACGACCGTCAGTGATGTTTTTTCAACTGATGAGACTTATGCTGTTGCTTTGGAGTCAGCACTTGGTCCTATGCTAAATTATTTAGTCGTGGATACAATGGAAGAAGCACATGCGGCTGCTAAATTATTAAAGGAACACAAAAAAGGCTTGGCTACTTTTATTCCTCTACAACAGCTTGCCGCTACCTATGATGTTGCTAATGGTAGCTTATTTCATCATGTGGATTGTAAAGCAAAGTACTCTGCCCTAAAGCAACTCTTATTGGGTAATGTTCTTGTATTTGAGGACATCGAGCTCATGAATAAAACAGAGTTAAACAAAGAATGGAGCTCGGTAAGTTTACAAGGGGATGTTCGTAGTGGATACTCTTTTTACACATCGGGAAGTAAAAGTAGCCACACTGGTATGCGGGTCAGCTTAAAAACCAAAATTGAGCGACTAAAAAAGCAACAGGCAAAAATTCAGAAAGAGCTACACAAGCTAACCGACTATCTAGAACAGATTCAGAACAAAAGCACACAGATTGATTTACCCGTACTCAATAAAGCGCTGAAAGATCTCGAACAACAAATTCGCACATTAGAGCAGCAAAAACACTCAATGAGTTCAAAGGTGCAAGTCTACCAAAAGAATATTACCGATCGGGTTAACCGAAAAAACTCTCTTCAATCCAATGAGGGAAATGCACAACAAGAACTTGCTAACATAGCACCTTCCCAAAAAGAAAGCGAACAAAAAATTGAAAGCTATAACCATAAACTTGAACAGCAAAAAAGCTTATTAGAGTCATTAGAAGAACAGCGTTCAGGTGCACAAAGCCGGTATAACGATGCCCAACTTAAACATCAGGATATTACCAATAAGATTGAGAATCATGAACGTGAAATCCAACGTGCTCAGATTAGTATAAATGGGGTTGAACAACGCATAGAGCATCGTGAGGAACGCATTGGTAAGGCAAGTGAGCATATCAGTTTAAACACCGAACAAGTAACTAGCTGGAAAGAAAAACTAGCGCAATCGACTATCCAAAAAGAAGAGGCCGATCAGGCTCTATCTAACACACAAGAAACTGCTGCAATAGTTCGAGGGAGCATTAACGAAATAGAGAAGCAGCTCAAAGAAATTCGACGCCAAAAAGAAGTAAACATCGAACTAGTTCATCATTTGCACATGGCCAAGGAAAAAATGGATTTACAAAGCGGAAGCCTTCGCGACCATGTTTGGGAAAGTTATGGGCTACTCATTAAATTACTTGAAAGTGACCCTTTGCCCGAGGATAAAAGTACAGAGGAAGTGAAACAGCGAATTACTTGGCTCAAACAAAAAGTGAACAGTCTGGGAGAAGTTAACCCGCTTGCAATTGAAGAATATGAAGAGGAAAGCAAAAGATTAAACTTCTATGAAGAACAAATTGAAGATTTAACGAAAGCCGAAATTCAACTTCTTGAAACCATAGATGAAATCAATATCAAGGCCACAGAACGCTTTAACTTAACCTTTGAAGAAGTTCGAAATAATTTCCAGCGTGTGTTCAAAACATTATTCTTTGCTGACGACTTTTGTGATTTGATTATAGAGCAAGATGCCGAAGATCCACTAGAAGCTCGTATTGAAATTAAAGCTCAACCTAGGGGTAAGCGACCCTCAGGTATCTCCCAACTTTCAGGAGGGGAAAAAACACTCACTGCCATCGCATTACTATTTGCCATCTATTTGGTAAAACCCTCACCTTTTTGTGTATTGGATGAGGTTGATGCTCCTTTAGATGATGCAAATATCGAACGATTTGCTAAAATGATTAAAGCGTTTTCAAATGACACTCAGTTCATCATTATTACGCACAATAAAAAAACCATGAGTAAGGCAGAGATGATGTATGGTGTCACCATGCCTGAAACCGGTGTTAGTCGATTGGTAGGAGTTCGAATGGAAGATGTGGCATAAAAGGCTACTTCTTAGTTTATTGCATATTCTAACCATCAAAACCTCTTAATACGTATTCGATGAGTGAATTTTCTTTCCAAGACTCCGAAAAACTCCAAAAAAAGGCTTTATATACGCCTGATGACCTCAATAAAAGGCGTATTAAACCACAAAATCCAGGCGAATTCCCTTATCGTATGGGGCCATATAGTAGCATGTATACCGGTAGGCCGTGGACTATTCGGCAGTATGCAGGATTTTCAACAGCTGAGGAGTCCAACGCTTTTTACAGGAATGCACTTGAAAATGGACAAAAAGGCCTGAGTGTAGCCTTTGATTTAGCCACACATAGAGGCTATGATTCAGATCATCCAAGGGTAGTGGGTGATGTAGGAAAGGCTGGTGTAGCTATTGATTCAGTGGAAGATATGAAACAACTCTTCAATGGGATTCCACTGGATAAAATGTCCGTATCAATGACAATGAACGGTGCTGTTATCCCCATTATGGCGGCATATATTGTAGCAGCTGAGGAACAAGGCGTTTCCCAAGATCAACTCAGTGGAACCATACAAAATGATATTTTAAAAGAATTCATGGTTCGCAATACATATATATATCCCCCTACCCCGTCCATGCGTTTAGTCTCCGATATTATTGACTATACATGCCAATATATGCCTAAATTCAATTCAATCTCTATTTCAGGCTACCATATGCAAGAAGCAGGTGCGAATGAAGTGCTAGAATTAGCTTTCACTATTGCAAATGGGCTAGAATATGTTGGAACTGCTGTTGATCGAGGTCTTGATGTAGATGAGTTTGCTCCTCGGCTTTCCTTCTTTTTTGGTATTGGAATGAATATGCTCACAGAGATTGCCAAACTACGCGCTGCGAGAGAATTGTGGGCGGAACTAATGCAGGATTTATTTGAGTCAAAAAATCCTAAATCCACCATGTTACGCACCCATTGCCAAACATCTGGTTGGTCATTGACAGCACAAGACCCCTTAAATAATATCGTACGAACTACGGTCGAAGCTATCGCCGCTATTTTTGGTGGGACTCAATCCCTTCATACCAATAGTTACGACGAAGCGCTCTCCCTGCCTACAGAAACAGCTGCTCGGATTGCCCGTAATACCCAACTTATTTTACAAGAAGAAACCGATGTAACTCACATCATTGACCCTTTTGCTGGCTCCTATGCCATGGAATCACTCACTCATGATTTATATACCAAAGCCAAAGAACTTATTACAGAAATCAGGGCCATGGGTGGAATGACAAGAGCGATTGAACAGGGCTTTCCACAAAGGAAAATTGAAGCCTTCGCAGCCATACGCCAAGCTCGCATAGACAAAGGAATTGAAATTATTGTGGGGGTTAATAAATATAAGAGCCCTGATCAAACACCCATGGATGTTCGTGACATCGATCATTCAAAAGTCCGGCAGTCTCAAGAAAAAAAACTCTCCCTTCTTAAACAGAATAGGGATAATGAACTTGTAGAAACACGTTTGGCCGCTCTCGTAGAAGCTGCAAAATCATCCACGCAAAATATTTTATCCGTCGCTATTGAAGCCACACGGGCACAGGCTACCGTTGGTGAAATTTCTGAAGCGCTAGAACGCGTTTGGGGGCGACATAGTGCACATCATTCTACAATAAAAGGAGTATATAGCAAAGTGTATGAAAAAGATCCAGCTTTCGAGCAATTAAAAGAACAAGTACGAAAATTAGCACGGGCACTCGGACGCCAACCTCGCATGCTTATTGTTAAAATGGGACAAGATGGACATGATAGAGGAAGCAAAGTCATTGCCACCGCATTTGCAGATTTAGGATTTGATATGGATATGGGAAGTCTTTTCTCCACGCCGGATGAAGTAGTAAAACAGGCCATCGAAAATGATGTGCATGTAGTAGGGATATCAAGTTTAGCCGGTGGACATAAAGCCTTGATACCAGCACTAATCGAGGGACTCACGAAGCAAGGTGTCAACGATATGATCATCGTGGCAGGCGGTGTGATACCGGAACAGGATTATGCTCAATTGAAAGCAGACGGAGTAACTGCCATTTTTGGCCCAGGAACACCCATAACCGAAGCAGCACAATCTATACTTGCAGCGTTAGAAGATCGAATAGCCTCGAGTTAATTTATGAAAGAATCCAGCGATCACACTTCCATTTCGGAATGGATAAATTCCATCGAAAATGGACAAATAAGAAGTCTTTCTCGGGCAATTACACTGCTTGAAAGTACTCGGACAGAAGATACGCATAGGGCTAGAAACCTACTTAAAGAAAGTTTGGCACGACTCA
>TARA_Y200000002_G_scaffold217846_1_pt1 | contig 13533 bp, 11 predicted proteins | sample TARA_Y200000002 | Tara Oceans TARA_Y200000002 (sample SAMEA2619388) | marine metagenome | biome: marine biome (ENVO:00000447); feature: surface water layer (ENVO:00002042); material: "saline water (ENVO:00002010), including plankton (ENVO:xxxxxxxx)" | depth 5 m | reverse complement strand
GTAGGCTATCGTTATGTAGACCCTAATTTCAGAAGTGCTGGTGCCCAAACAAGACGTTTGGATTATGCTTCAGTTAAAAGTAACACGATTTATCCGATTTATACCAACATGTCTTTGAGAAGGCCAACCTCTATATTTGACCTTTTATCTGACGATAGATTGTACAACCAAGACTTATCGAGTGTCCTAATGGCCTTCAATCCTATTTATTCAAATGTACTTCCCTATGGAGATGCTACACCCAATAGAACCGGAGTCTATTTAAAAGCAAGAATAAACAATACAAACAAGGTGTTCCTAACAAAAATTAATGCAGCCTTGTTCAAAGAAGTAATAGGTCAAGGTACGGTTAAAAAAAGACACTTTGGACTACTTAAAGCAATGTTTGCAATCAATTTACATCATGGTTTCGGCTGGAAAAAAGAATTTAGCTTTTCTGCCTCATCAGAAAGCGAAGTCACAAACAGAGGAGGTGACGCGATTTCTTCATTGAATTTATTTAGCCACCAGCTGAATACATCACTGAATGCAGAGTTGGCCAAAAAGTTTTTCATTCAAACAACATATAAGCATTTAAATGCTAATGGCAACGAGTTTTTGACACAGCGTGATAATTTTGGGAATATCATTAATTTTACATTAACTCAAGTAAACCAAAAAGATCACATGCTCTGTCTTGGAATGCTTTATAAATTTAGAGAGAATGTATACGCTAACCTACAGTATAACTGGTGGGGGATGACATTTACCGAGCAAGACTATTTAGATTACAAATACAATAGACTAATATTAATTTTATCTGTAGAATTATGAACATAAAAATAACACCTCTTCTTTTTCTAGGCTTAGTATGCTTTCTACATAGTTGTACGAAAAAAGAATATGAGGGACCATCCATTGAAACCCTCTATGGCGACTTTGAGGTAATCGAGCCACTGATACTTACTAACAAAGCTCCCAGTTTTTCGAGCAATGAACAAGTTGGTTTTCATTGTGAGTTTAACAAACCTGTTGAATGGAAAATTGCTATTAAAGGCTTAAGCACTAATGCTAGCATAGAAATTACAGGGTTTTCGAGTCTTATTGATTCCAGTATGATTATTTGGAGAGGTGGACCGTCACAAGTTCCGTTTTTTTCAGAAGAAGCTTGCGCTATTGAGCTAACTTTTGAAAATGAAATCGACACAATAAAAGATACCATTACTATTGTTTCAGCGAAAACATTCGAAAATGGTGTTTGGCTTGAAGACTTTGAGGATGGCTTTCCTAATGATGGCCTTGTTTATTACAATACTGATGGAGGGGGAATGACTTTTTCTGTGGCAAATGATGATGCATTACTAGGAAGCAGTTATTTTAAGATGGGTGGTAGAGTGAATTGGGACTGGCCTTTAGGCAATCTTGATCTGCCGGTAAATATTACCAATACTAATCAATCTTCAGACAACTTATATATTAATATTGGGATACTCTCCGATTTAGAAGATTTACATACTGGACAATTTATAAACATTTTAATTTCTGAAGAAACAGACATTCCTTTTAATGATAATCTGGAAAATAATTCTTCAGATCTTTTTGAATCAACTATGGAGGTATACAAAATAAAGGTGCCTGTAGATTGGAATGGATGGAAAATGATATCATTTAGGTATTCAGATTTTGAGCCTGTATCACCAAACAATCAAGATATCAATTTTAACATGAACCCAAATGATATTAGAGCAATTCGATTTTCTTGTCAAGCGTGCCCTTCCTCTGCTGGAAACCCAATTTGCCCTGAAAACTTCGGTAAAGATGTGCGAACAGATATAGACCATATTATTTTCACTGAAAACTACAGCTTACTAGAACAATAATGAGGTTAACTATACAAATAGCTTTAGCAATTCTTGTTTGTTGCACCCTATCTTGTGATTCCATGCGAGAGGTTAGTATATATGAACCTTCAAAATCTATTTCAGCATTTGAACAATTTCCTCATAAAACACTTTTCACCGGTTCTGAAGAAAATGGAATATGGGGTGTAAAAAACAATTCTTGCAAAGAAGTGTCCTTTGAGAAAACTAATAACTTTAACGGTAAAGATCATCTTCATATAAAGTGGGATGATTCTAAATGTAGCTATATAGCATTAGGCTTAAAATGGAGTAATTTTAAAGGCAAAAACCTTAAGCCCATCATAAAATCAGCTGCCATAGAACTTCGTATTCGTGTTGATTCGGGAGTCCTTTCAAATGTGCCTATGTTTTTTGTTCTTGTAGATTACGGCGGGAACCAATGTAGGGCAAATATCAACTATTTAAACCTTGAAGGAGGACGAATTGATACTAAATGGAGGCGAATACGTATTCCCTTTCAGGCATTCAACTACGAAAAAAATGGGGTAAACATGGGCAATATCAAAGAGCTTCGCATTGAATTTCAAAGAAAGGGGGATGTCCACATAGACAATATTGTAATTGTACCACACGAGCACAACTATAAAAAGACAAAGGAAATATTCACAAAAGTATTTGACTCACACCCTATCCAACTTGGAAGCGGGAAAGAGTATTGGTGGGGGATTAATACAAAATATTCATCTAGTCTTCAATTCGGAAGATCCTTCAAAAACGAGAGCGTGGTCATTGAGCTGGATAAATCTAAAAAAGCACCATGGAATACATTTGGATTTTCCCCATACCAATGGATGCGTGTAGATATCTCCTCCATTCATACGACATCTGCACTTACATTTAAACTAAAGTCAACCGAACTACCAAAGCTTCAAACAATTTTATTTGCATATACAGGTAAAAAGAGAAAGCTAGAAAAAATATTAAATGAAAGCCATTATGTCGATAAAGGAAATGGTTTGTATCAAGCATATCTTCCTTTAAAATCATTAATTGGATATAGCGAATTTGAATGGGATGCACTCAAAGAAATTAGATTTAAAATACTTGAGGGTAATAAAGTTGAAATTGGCGACTTTCAGCTTATTGAATTCCGCGGAAACCCTAAAAAACCAACCGAATGGAAAGGAATATAAACCTGTTTATTTGCCTCCTATTTGGTGTGCTACAAACACTTACCGTTTATTCACAAGTGAGTAAAGTCGAAGTGACTACCAATGCATTAGGCAATTTTGAATTACAAAGAAATGGTATGCCCTACTACATAAAGGGGGCGGGTGCCAAGGATCATTTCGACTTATTAGTCAAATCAGGAGCTAACTCAATTAGGATTTGGAGTACAAACAATAATGCATTGTTAGATTCAGCACATCACCATGGTCTCACCGTCACACTAGGCTTACATGTAAGACCCGAAAGAAGCGGAATGGATTACAATGACGAATATGCAGTAAAAGGTCAAATAGAATATCTTAAAAATGAGGTCCTGAAATATAAGGATCACCCCGCATTATTAATCTGGGGTATCGGTAATGAGGTTGATCTTAGGTATAGTAATTTCAAGGTTTGGGAAACCATCGAAATACTTGCAAAATTTATTAAGGAGGTTGATCCAAATCATCCAACAATGACAGTAACAGCCGGTATTGATCCATCAAAAGCCTTTTACATAAAAAAATATTGTCCAAGTATTGATATACTAGGACTCAATGTATACGGATCAATCGAGAATGCAGGAGCTAATCTCAGAAAGTTTAATTGGGATAAACCCTATATCGTTTCCGAATGGGGTGTAAATGGCCCCTTTGAAGCTAACACAACATCTTGGAAAGCTAAGATAGAGCCGCCGAACGGCATAAAAGCTGATCAGCGACAGCGTAGATACCTAGAACTAATTGCAAAAGACAAAGAACGTTGCCTAGGCAGCTACTGTTTTCTTTGGGGGCAAAAACAAGAATCGACAGCTACATGGCATGGGATGTTCCTTAGCAATGGAAACCCAACAGAGGCAGTAGATGTGATGCAATATTGCTGGACAGGAAAATGGCCACAGTCTAGGGCTCCTTCAATAATAAATATATCACTAGACAACATAGGGTGGAGAAAAGACCATGTGTTGGCTCCTTCAGCGCAAGCAAATTTGAGTATTGAATTGCAAAAATATAACAACAAAGAAGTAATAGTTGAATACGTATTATTTCCAGAGGCCTTTAGCAATAAAATTGGCGGTGATATTCAGAAATCACCAGATCCAATAGAGTTTAAAATCGTCAACCAAAGTGATACTGAACTAACCTTTATAAGCCCAAAGAAAAAAGGAGCTTACCGGCTTTTTGCCTATTTGAAAAATGACAAAGGGCAAAGCTCCGTAGCCAACATACCCTTACTAGTCGAATAAATAACTGTTAAGCTATTTTTTAAAGGATTGAACGAACACCTCATAGCCAGGGCGAAAGAGCAGGACCTCGAACTCACTATTTGGTTGAATTAAGTCGTTTGCCTTATAGATGTTCCAAGCCTTTTCATTCTTATTTCGCCAGCCCACAGAAGCGTACTGATTGTTGGATTCAATTAGATAGCCTTCGCCATTCGTAATAAGTTTTGGTATATCCAATTTTGGAATAGACATAGCGCTAGTAAACATAGATTCTAGCATAGCCGATTCGCTCATATTACCAAAATCAGACGCTTCTATCCACCTAAATAAATGATACTTTAATGTTTTATAAACCTGTTCGTATTTGGGGTAAGACATTAGGTTGTTAGTCTCATAGTAGTCTTCCACTACATCATACAACTCAAAACGATCTTTGTGTTTAGAAAACCAATTTGAAAAATAGGTATTTGAAGCCTGCCCTTCTTTAAGAGAGTCTAATACCCTCATCGTTTTCATTTGTTGACGATAGCCCACCAGCTTATAGACGGAAGATGTAGTGTCACCATTATAAATAAGCTTAAAATTACCTGCTCGAATACTTCTACGCATGTCACTCCCTTCATCAAAACGATCCGTAGCCGCAAAAATATAGTTGCGTTGGTCTTTTTTAAAAAAAGAAACTCCTTCAAACGGAAACTCTCTTTCAATGTTTGCGACATCGAGTATGGTCGGTGCAAAATCAACAAAGCTGACCATCTGATAGGTGTTCCCTCTACAAGTATCATCAATCCACTTAGCTACCATTGGAACACGAAGACCTGTTTCATAAATAGACCGCTTATAACGCGGAAAAGGGCCTCCGTGGTCGCTAAAAAAAAATATAATGGTGTTTTCATATAGGCCATCTGTTTTGAGTTGATCTATAATAACACCGATTTGGGCGTCTAGCTTTTCAATATTTTTATAGTTAGTCAACAGGTCACCTCTGATTCCGCTATCATCAGGAAATAAATAAGGATTTACAACATTTTCCAATTCTTCTTTTGAATATGGTGCCTTGTTCTTCCAAACGCTAGACTCATGTGTTACATTAAAATTAAAGACAGAGAAAAAAGGCTGACCTTCTTTCCTATTTCTCCAGTGTGCAGTTTGACTGCTTTCATCCCAAGCTAATGGAGAAGTGAGCATATTATAATCTTCTTTAGAGTTGTTCGTACAATAATAACCGTTCGCCCTAAGGTCTTCTGTGAAAAAACGAATTGGTTTTATTGGTTTAGCACTGTAGTATGGTAGCGAATTATGGGCATTAATTGTGTTGTTTACTGCAGACTTTTTATATGCCCGCATATGTTGCGTGCCAAGTGTTGTTGGATACATTCCCGTAATCAAACTACTTCGACTTGGGGCACAAACGGGTGAAGGCGTGTAACAATTTTGATACACTATTCCGTCATTTGCTAACTGATTAATATTCGATGTATTTGCACTTGAGTCTCCATACATCGAAAAAAACAAAGATTGATCCTCGCAAATGAGCCATAAAAAATTTGGTGGTTGTTGTCCAAAGCAAAGTGCAGACACAAATAAAGATAGAGAAAAAATAAATATCTTCAAGTTTAATATTTTTTATAAACAAAAAATTAAATCAATTAATTATATTAGCAAACAAAAATACTAATTATAATAACTCAAATCTTTGAGACCACAACAGTTTTTAGAATTTAGCCCTTTAAATTTTTACTCTAACTAATAACTTTTATATGAATTTTAATAATCACATTAGCGCATTTAGTATTAGTGCACTTTTACTAATATCGCTTTTCTCATGTAACTTAACAGATGAAAAACAACAAGAAAATAAGCCACTTAATATAATTTATATTATGGCAGACGACCATGCTTATCAGGCGGTTAGTGCTTATGGATCTGAAGTTAGTAAACTAGCGCCAACTCCAAATATAGATAGAATTGCCCAGCAAGGTGCGCGAATGGACGCTGTTTACTGTACTAACTCTATATGTGGACCAAGTAGAGCCTCAATTTTAACTGGTAAGTTTTCACACATCAATGGATTTTATAAAAATGTTGACGGAGGTGATTTTAATGGCGAGCAACTAACATTTCCAAAAGTTTTCCAAAAAAATGGTTACGAAACAGCAGTAATAGGAAAATGGCATTTAGGAACAACACCAACCGGCTTTGACTATTCCAAAGTTTTAATCAATTGGGGCGGACAAGGAACCTACTTCAAACCACAATTTTGTATCAACGGTACAGATACCGTGACAGAAACTAAGCGTCATTCAACAAAAACAATCGAAGACGATTGTTTAGATTGGCTAGCAAACAAACGGGATACAACTAAACCCTTTTTGCTGCTATATCAATTTAAAGCTCCCCATAGAGATTGGAGGCCTGACTCCATGTATCATGATCTTTTTAGTGATTTTGACTTCCCACTTCCAGAAACCTTTAACGATGATTATGAAGGACGACTTGCAGCAAGCGAAAATATGATGGAAATTGGGAGGCATCTAAACAGAAGAGATATGAAGCAAACACCTCCTTCAGGATTGTCAAGGAGAGACTCAATGCGATGGCTTGCATATGGAGATAAGGGACAGTATTGGTCACCAAATGACACATTAAAAGGCGATGCTCTAAAGTATTGGAAATTCCAAACCTATATCAAAGATTATCTGAGATGTGTTGCTGGTATTGACCGAGCGGTTGGAAGCGTTTTAGATTATTTAGAAGAAAATGGATTAAGCGAAAATACTATTGTAGTTTATACTTCTGACCAAGGGTTTTACCTGGGAGAGCATGGGTGGTTTGATAAAAGGTGGATGTATGAAGAATCTTTCAAAATGCCTTTTTTGATTAAACATCCTAGAATAATTGAAGCTGGAACCAAAACTGATGCTATGGTTATGAATGTTGATTTTGCACCTACACTTATTGATATGGCTGGCATTGAAATTCCAACAGAGATGCAGGGTAAAAGTTTCAAGGGAGTATTTGAAGGAGACGAAAAAAACCAAAGGCAATCAGTATATTATCACTATTATGAGTGGCCTATATGGCATAAGGTTCAACCACATTATGGAATAAAAACAAATCGATATAAACTTATGCATTTTTATTATTCAATGGACGAATGGGAATTATACGATTTAGAAACTGATCCCAATGAAATGAACAACATCTATTCAGAGGCACCAGAAGAGTTGATAGAAAATCTTAAACATGAACTACATGAACTAAGAAAGAAATATAGAGATGATGGTTCTATTGAAGAAATTAGGCGTATGACAGATACAGTTATTAGGAGAGTCTATAACGAGCCTAATAAACTTATGAAATAAATTTTTTATAATTCTAATTTAGTTAAAAAATCAATCGTTAATTTTAAATAGATACATTATGATTTTAGATTCTACATACTACCATAATTTTTTGAAGTCACTATTACAAAAAATTAAAATACTCTTTTTTTTAGTTTTATTTTCAGTACACAATTTTAATGTTTTTGCTCAAACTACCTCGTTAATAAGTGATTGCGATGACTTTGTTTCAGGATCAGATGCATGGCCCTTCGTTCTTATAGCTACAACTCTAGATGATGGTGAAGCTAGTCAAGCAGCTCAAACATATACTATCAGTATAACATCATTACCTGCTGATGGAGCTAATGTTAGAGTTTATAAAACTACAGCAAATGGAAGTGAATATTTTGGAGATCCTGTATTATTAACAATTGGTTCTAACAGTATTACAGTATCTGCTGTTTCATTTGATAGAACTGTTAAATTCCAGTTCTCAAATGGAGATGTAGAGTTTGAAGCCTTAAGTCTAAACGGAGAAGATTCTGATTGTGCCACTCCTCTACCTCCAGGACCTCTATCATTAATATCTGACTGCAGCGACTTTACTACTGGACAAGGTGCTGCATGGCCTTTTATTCTTACTGCTACAACCATTTCGGATGGAGTAGCAAGTCAAGCGGCTCAAACATATAGTATGAATGTAACATCTTTGCCCTCAAATGGAGCAAATGTCCGAGTTTATAAAACTGTAGCTAATGGTAATGACTTTTTTGGTAATCCAATAGCATTAACATTAGGTTCAAACAGTATAACAGTAGACGCTGTTTCTTTTGATAGAGCAGTCAAATTTCAATTCTCAAGTGGTGATGTAGAATTTGACGCTTTAAGCTTGAATGGAGAAGACTCTGAATGTATTTGTTCTCCCACATCATATGAAACTGATTTAATCGTGAAATGTGATAGTTATACTTGGATTGATGGCAACACTTACACCGCATCAAATAATACGTCAACATATACTTTAACTAATACGGTGGGTTGTGATAGCATTTTAAATCTTAATTTAGTTATAAACGAATCTAGTGCTAGTACAGACACTCAATTTGCAACTGAATCTTACACATGGATTGATGGAGTAACATACACAGAATCAAATAATACTGCGACATTTACACTGACAAATAGTAATAATTGTGATAGTATTGTAACTTTAGATTTAATAATAAATAGTTCTTCTGAAATAAATACATTTGCTAAACAGTGTGAAATACAGGTCTTCCCTAATCCTACAAATGATGTGCTTAATTTTTCATTAGATAAATACAAAATTCAGGAGGTTTTTCTTTTAGATACTCAAGGAAGAACGATATTATACCAGTCAAATTTGCTTGATAAAAATCGAATTGATTTATCTAATTTTGTTGCTGGTATTTATTTTCTTAATATAATAACTTTTGAAGGAATTATAAATTTTCGTATTGTTAAAAACTAGCAATCTTTTCTGCTATATCGCAAAAAAACTATAGTTATTTTAGAATTACAAAAGAGGAAAAACTAAATGAAAATATTTCCTTCAAATATTTAGACATTTTATATTTTTTAAAAATTCAATAATTTAATATTTCCAAAAGGAGCAACTTATAACAAGGAAAATGGCCGACTTCGAACTACTGAAACGTATTTGTTATTTGAGCTAACTAAAAGAACTACAGGGATTTATGAGAATAAAAAAAAGCGGAAAACTATCTCAAAATGAAATGGATTCCGCTTTGGTCGACCTAAGTGTCCTTATTTCGAACTTTTTCACATAACTTTAATTCTTAACAATTTCTTAAATCATGAGCTTGAAATTAACGAAAACCTAATGAATGCATAGCTTTAACCTTTGGTTAACTCAATATGTGCACTTTATAGTTGCTCTACTATATTTTAAATAGTTTTATTCTATATTAGCTTTGTATATCTTGCTGAAATTATATCCCTTGTTGCTAAACATACTTTAATCTATTTTTTACGTTTTTTAATTATGAAGAAAAAAGGCAGGCCATCAAGAAAAAAAAAGAAATTAAAAAATGGATACTATATGTCAATTTGTAATTCTATTTCATCAAAACCTGTAAGAATAATGAGAGATACCTTTGAAGAAATGAAATTAGTTGAGGAAAAATTTAGAAATCGTGATTTTAAGTATCTTGGTCAGGTCAGAGATAATAAATGGCTAGATGGAGAAAACAAAGGCAAGACAACTAATTGATATTACCATTAAATAATAAATAATTAATTTTTTTGAACAAAACCACTCAATTAAGTAGTTTTTTAAATCCTTGATTTATTTTCATATTTAACTGTTTGTAATAAATTTAGTTATATTTGATAATCTTAAAAAAATTTCAAAACATTCCATCATTAGATAAGTTGACTACTGCGCTATCTGAGGCAGATAAGGCTAGCTATTGTGATATATTACGTGCAATTAATTTTAGCCCTAAAGAACTTTCAAAATATTCTTCATGGTCTGAAGATTATTATTCAAGAAACTGTATTCTAAATTGCGATAAGTTTGAATTAATACTCATATGCTGGTGTAGGAGCCATAAAACACCTATTCACGATCATGGAGGTGAAGAATGTTGGGTTAAGGTAATTAGCGGTCAGCTTGAAGAAGTCATTTATGGAAAGAATGAAAATGACGAATTAACTGTTTTAAGAACATTAGTCTCAAAAAAAAATCAAGTTACTTATATGAAAGATTTTATGGGGTTTCACAGTTTAGAAAACACTTCAGATAAAAGAAGTATGACGCTTCATTTGTATGCAAAACCCATTAGAAAATGCAATGTTTTTGATGAAGATTCAAAAACTTTCATAAATAAAGAAATGGTTTATCATACAATACCAAATTAAAAATTAAACTATGACTACAATAAAAAACGATTTAAAATTATTCAATCAGCTTGCAGAAGTTTTAATTAGCGAAGAAAGTCAAAACCCTGTTGCTGAAAGAATAGAAGTAAATCAATTATATGATACTCTGGATTTATCTTTAGGCGAAAATGGTATTATTGATGAAAATTTAAAATCGTTGTTAAGAGATGTTTTAATAGCAACCCCAAAAACAGCAACAAGTTTATTTTTTAATCAACTTTTTGGAGGCAGGCAACCCAAAGCAATATTGGGTGATTTATTGGCTGTATTACTAAATAATAGTATGTACACCTACAAAGTAGCAGGTCCTCAGGTGGGTATAGAGCAAGAAATTATTAGAAAATCTTGCCAATTAGTTGGTTATGGTCCAAATAGTAATGGAACATTTCCAACAGGAGGGTCTATGAGCAATTACATGGCTTTAATTTTAGGGCGAGATGTAAAAGACCCTAAATGTCGTTTTGATGGAATGACAAAACCCTTAATTATTTATACTTCTATTGAATCACATTATTCGAACGCTAAAAATGTAAGTTTCGCAGGTATTGGTAGAAATAATATTCGATATATAGAAGTTGATAGCGAGGGCAAAATGATAGTTGAAAAGTTAGAAGAACAAATTAAAGAAGATATTAAAAATGGCTGCATTCCAACCTATGTAAATGCAACAGCAGGCACTACAGTTTTAGGAGCTTTTGATCCACTTGACAAAATTGCAGATATTACTGAAAAATACAATATTTGGTTACATGTAGATGGGGCATATTGTGGTAGCGTGATGTTTAGCAAAAAATATAAACACCTTCTGAAAGGAGTAGAAAGATCTGATTCATTTAGTTACAATGCCCATAAAATGCTGGGAACTCCCTTAACTTGTTCTATTCTTTTAGTAAATGATAAAAAACATTTACACAATTCCTTTAGTAATGATGCCAGTTATTTGTACCAAACAGATGGCGATGATTTTAATTTGGGTAAAACCTCCTTTCAATGTGGAAGAAGAAATGACGCTTTAAAGTTCTGGACACTTTGGAAATCTGTGGGAATTAATGGTTTAGAAAAAATTATAAATCAACAATTCGAATTGGCTAAATTTGCCATTGATTACATTAAAAATAATCCTAATTATACCTTATATAGTTTTGATGACTCTATTTCTGTTTGCTTTAATTATAAAGACGTTGACCCTGTAAAATTATGTGCTGCTTTATATGAAAATCAAGAAACTGTTGTTGGTTTTGGTTCCTTTCAGGAAGATACCTTCGTAAGGTTTGTAACCATTAATGCAAATAACAGTAAAAATAACATCTTGAATTTTTTCAAAATTCTAGAAGATTTTGTTGCCAAAACACCTCAATTAAGAGTCACATCAGTATTAAATGTATAAGCTGTTTACATAAATATAATTTTAAGTTATAGTGATAGATCAAAATTTAGTAATCAAATTAGCTGTGCTAGCTGTTTATGTTGGAATTCTTTTTCTTATTGGGCTTTTAGCTTCTAGCAAAATAAAAGGGATGAGTGATTACTATGTTGGCGGCAAAAAAATGGGGTTTTGGGCGGTTGCTTTTTCTGCAAGAGCCACAGGTGAATCTGGTTGGTTATTGATTGGACTAACAGGAATGGGAGCTATTGCGGGTTATTCTGCTTATTGGGTTGTTATAGGAGAATTGTTAGGTGTTTTTATTTCTTGGCAATTTATGGCAAAACTTTTCAAAAAAAGATCAGATGCTTTTGGCGCAATTACAATTCCAGATTACTTACAATCTCATTTTAAAACATCGACTCATACGTTGAGAATAATAGCTTCTTTTTTGCTGGTTGTTTTTATAGTTATTTATGTAGCTTCTCAGATAGATGTTACGGGTGTAGCCTTCGAATCTATGCTTGGAATAAATTACAAATTAGGTGCTTTGATTGGGTTTTTCATTGTGCTTGCATATATCTTCCTTGGTGGATTTGTAGCTGCGGTTTGGTCTGATTTTTTTCAGGGATTGCTAATGTTCTTTGGTTTAGTTTTATTACCTATTGTTGTTTGGTTTTCTATGGATCATGGCGCCGGAATTAGTGCTGAACTTAACGCTATAGATCCTACGCTGACCAATATTATGGGTAGAAGTTCTGATGGTTGGATGAACCTTTTTACTATTCTTGGATTTTCAATGATAGGTCTTGGTTTTTTGGGATCACCTCAAGTATATGTAAGATTTATGTCGATTAAAGACAAAAAAGAAATTGACAAAGGAAAATGGATTGCCTGTATATTTACCTTGTTAACAGATGCTGCCGCAGTAACTATTGGAATTTTAGCACGTATCTATTTTACTTCAGAGGGACAAGATCCTGAAGTTGTTTTAGGAAATAATGGAGAAGGTGTTTTAGGTATGATTACAGAATCGTTTTTGCCAACAATTTTGGCTGCCATTTTTGTGGCTATTGTTTTATCTGCAATTATGTCTACGATAGATTCTTTATTAATATTGGCCTCAAGTGCCATTACTCGAGATTTTTATCAGAAAATATTTAGACCCGATATCAAAAATGAAAATCTCACGAAATTTTCTAGGAGATCGACTGTAATTATAGCATTTTCAGCTTTAATTATTGCATTAATTATGAACTATGTTTCTCCGGATCGACAAATATTCTGGGTGATTATATTTGGTTGGTCTGGAATTGCAGCCACATTTTGTCCGGTAATTATACTAACTCTTTTCTGGAAAGGTTATTCTGAAAAAGGAGCTATTGCTTCTATGGCTTCTGGATTTATAGCGGTTATGTTATTCAATTTTATTTTTAAAGAAATGGAAACTATAGGGGCGTATTTTGTCGCTTTAGATGTATTATTCCCAGCATTCTTAGTGTCTATTATTGTTGGTTTTGTTGTTTCTAAATTATACCCTCCAAGCAAAGAAGCTCAAAATATGATTGAAAGAATTGACAATGGGTAAAGATTCTTTTTTAGTTTGCATTTTTTTAATTTATCTTGAGAATAAAAAAGCGGAAC